>ERZ1645192.1175-NODE-1175-length-22041-cov-13.958064_pt1 | contig 22041 bp, 34 predicted proteins | sample MGYA00575354_ERZ1645192 | MGnify/ENA primary metagenome ERZ1645192 (study PRJEB40844, sample SAMN11349763) | freshwater sediment metagenome | isolation source: river sediment | host: Sediment | place: India: Faizupur Khadar , New Delhi | collected 2017-02-21 ... | reverse complement strand
AGGTTGCCCTTACGGCGACCTTAATAGGCAATTTAAGAATGCGCACCCGCGTGGGCAGAACAGCTACACAGGGTCCATTGACTGAATTGCGCGGAGATGATGCAGCTAGCCCATGCTGACAGTCTCGCAAAGAAAGAATACTAACAGGAGAATAGAATGTTTAAAGGGCTTATTGGAAGAAAGATCGGTATGACCCAGATCTTCGATGCGAAAGGCGCCGCGGTGCCGGTAACGCTACTCGAAGCTGGGCCTTGTTTTGTTTCCCAGGTCAAGTCCGCGGAAACTGACGGATACAATGCTGTACAGCTGGCTTTTGGAGAGGTCAAACCCAAGCGTCTGACGAAGGCGCACCTTGGGCACCTCAAAACCAACAATCTGCCTCCGGTTCGCGTTATGCGCGAATTTCGCACCAAGGAATTGGACGGCATCAGCGCGGGCGACAAACTTGACGCCTCTGTGTTTGCTGAAGGCGAACACGTGGATGTTATCGGCATCAGCAAAGGCAAAGGCTTTGCCGGCGCCGTAAAGCGCCATGGCTTTGCTGGTGGCCCCCGCACACACGGTCAATCAGACCGCTTGCGCGCGCCAGGCTCCTCCGGTTCGACGACAACCCCCGGGCGCGTCTTCAAGGGAAAACGTGGTCCTGGTCACATGGGCAATGTTCAGGTCACTTCCTCAAATGTGCTTGTGGCGCTGGTTGACCCCGAGCGCAATTTGATCGCAGTGCACGGCTCTGTTCCGGGTCCCAAAGGTGGAACCGTAATCATCAAAGAGGCTCGCAAGCAGTAGCCGGCTTGTGATAAATGGAGAAAGTTATCATGAAAGCAGATGTTTTTAACTTACAAGGAGAAAAATCCAGCACGGTTGAATTGCCCGATGAAATTTTCGCGGCAAAAGTAAACGTGGATTTGATGAACCAGGCTTACCTGCGCCAGATGGCCAATGCCCGCCTGGGCACGCACAGCACCAAACGCCGCGGTGAAGTTAGAGGCGGAGGCGCCAAGCCCTGGCGCCAAAAAGGAACCGGCCGCGCCCGTCAAGGCAGCACGATTTCCGCCCAATGGGTTGGCGGCGGCCGCATCCATACCCCGAAACCGCGCGATTACAGCCAGCTCATGCCCAAGAAAATGCGCCGCGCCGCGCTGCGCTCTGCGCTGAGCGTCAAAGCCAGTGAAAACGGCCTGGTGCTGGTGAGCGACCTCGCATTAGCTGAGCCGAAAGCCAGCTTGTTCTCCAAGGCCATTGAAGCCCTGGCTGGCAACGCGCGCACGCTTGTGTTGGTGCCCGATAAAAGCGAAACTTACACGAACGTCATCAAATCCGGACGCAACCTGACGGAATCCAAGCTGCTGCTTGCGAATTACCTGAACGTCCGCGATTTGCTCCAGTATGAAAAAGTAATTATCCCGCTCGCTTCACTTGATGTGATTAAGAGTTACTTGGGATAGGAAGGTGAAGCAGAATGAGCAACTCAGTTTTTGATATCCTGCGGCGCCCTGTGGTGACAGAAAAATCGCATTACCAGGCTAGCAAGCTGCACCAATACGTGTTTGAAGTCGCCAAAGACGCTACCCGCGAGACGGTGAAAACCGCCGTGGAAACCGCGTTTGATGTGACCGTCCTGCGCGTCAACATTATCAATCTCCCTGCCAAGTCCCACCGCAACTCGCGCACCCGCCGTCTGGCGCTGCGCACCGGCGGTTACAAGAAAGCTATCGTGACTTTGGCCGCGGAAGACAGCATTCCTGTATTTGAAGGGGTGGAATAATGGCCGTAAAGATTTATAAACCCAAGACCCCTGGTCAGCGCCACCGCACCGGCTACACCTTCGAAGAGATTACGAAGGACCGCCCGGAACGCAGTCTGATCGTGTCTGGCAAGAAGAAAGCCGGACGCAACTCGCTGGGTCGTATTACTGTTCGCCATCGCGGCGGCGGTTCCAAACGGCAGCTGCGCATGGTTGACTTTTTGCGTAACAAGTCCGGCATTCCCGCCAAGGTGAGCGCGATTGAGTATGATCCCAACCGCACCGCCCGCCTGGCGCTGCTGGTCTACGCTGATGGCGAGAAACGCTACATTCTGGCCCCCTTGGGCGTGAAGGTTGGCGATACGCTTGTTTCTGGCGCGCAGGCTGAAATTAAACCTGGAAATAATTTGCCTCTGGCGAATATTCCGGTCGGTACCACCATCCACGCGATTGAGCTGCAGCCTGGTAAGGGCGCTCAAATCGGCCGCTCAGCGGGCACTTCCGCCCAGCTGCTGGCGAAGGAAGGCAAATACGCGCAGGTGCGTATGCCCTCCGGCGAAGTCCGACTGGTTTTGCAGGAATGCAGCGCCTCCATCGGCCAGGTTGGTAATGTAGATCACAGTAATGTGAAGCTTGGCAAGGCCGGCCGCGCCCGCCACATGGGCTTGCGTCCGGAAGTCCGCGGTTCCGCGATGTCCCCCAGGGACCATCCGCACGGTGGTGGTGAAGGGCGCTCCTCGATTGGTATGCCCGGTCCTAAGACCCCGTGGGGTAAACCTGCTCTGGGTTACAAGACCCGCACGAACAAACGGACAGAACAAATGATCATTCGGCACCGCTCCAAGGCCAAGCGCCGCTAGTGGTGGATGAGAAGCAGAAAAGGACGATAAGATGTCTCGATCATTGAAAAAAGGGCCATTCATTGACCCGAAACTTTTGAAGCGAATTGAAGAGATGAACGCTAAAGGCGACAAAAAGGTTATTCGTACCTGGAGCCGCGCCAGCACCATCTTCCCCCAGATGGTCGGTCACACCATCGCCGTGCACGACGGTCACCGTCATGTACCGATCTATGTGACTGATAACATGGTGGGCCACCGCCTTGGTGAATTTGCCCCGACCCGATGGTTCCGTGGGCATGTTCAGGAAAAGTCTGCGAAGTGAGGCAGGGATGGCACAGGAAATAAAAGCAAGCTTATCCAATCTCTCAACTTCCGCCCAGAAAGCTCGTCTGGTAGTGGATCTGGTTCGCGGTAAAAAAGCTGTCGACGCCCTGGGCATTTTGAGCCTGACGCCAAATAAAGCAGCCGAACCTGTTCGCAAACTGCTTTACTCCGCGATTTCTAATGCGGAAGAGAACTTTGGCGTGAGCCGGGATGACCTGATAGTCTACAAGATTTTCGCAGATGAAGCTCCTACCCGTAAATGGAGATCTTTTGGCGCTCGCGGTCGTTTCAAGCCCCAACTGCGCCGCAGTTCCCACGTTACCGTGGTTCTGCGTGAGATCGAGTAGGACCGGAGAGAGAGTTAAGGAGAAATTATGGGTCGTAAAGTACATCCAATTGGTTTTCGCCTGGGCATCAACAAACCCTGGTTAGGCCGCTGGTATGCTGAAGGCAGCGATTACACAGAGCAGCTGCATCAGGACCTGCGCATCCGCGAATTGGTGCTGAAAAGCGCTGAACGCGCGGGCGTTTCCGGCGTGGAAATTGAACGCTATCCCGGTAAGGTAAAGGTGTCTTTGCATACCGCCAAACCTGGTGTTCTCATCGGTAAGAAGGGTGAAAGCGTCAAAATTCTACGGCAGGAACTGGAAGCCCTGACTGGTAAGAAGGTGGACCTGGACGTTAAAGAAATCAAGAACCCCGATACCGACGCGTATCTGGTTGCCCAGAACATTGCCGGTCAGTTGGAACGCCGTATCAGTTACCGCAGAGCGATGAAACGCGCCATTCAACAGGCATTACGCCAGGGCGCCGGTGGAATCAAAGTCTCCGTTTCCGGGCGTCTTTCTGGCGCGGAAATGGCGCGGCGGGTTACCTTGCGCGAAGGCCGTGTTCCGCTGCAGACCCTGCGCGCGGACATTGATTTTGCCCGCGCCGAGGCTTCCACCACCTACGGTCAGATCGGTATCAAGGTCTGGATCTATCGCGGCATCGTCATGGGTATGGCTGAAGAGATGGTTGAAGCCACCGAAGGCGTCTATATCAGCGAGTAATTATTAGGTAATTGTGAGGTAGTAGACTATGTTGATGCCAAAGAGAGTAAAGTACCGTAAGCAAATGCGCGGCCGCATGAAGGGCAAAGCCCAGCGCGGCGTGGATGTCAGCTTCGGAGATTATGGATTGAAGTCGCTGGAATGCGGTTACCTGACCGCGCGCCAGATTGAAGCAGCCCGCCGGGCTATCGTGCACGAGCTTAAGCGCCGCGGCAAGGTGTGGATCCGTGTATTCCCGGACAAACCCTATACCAAGCGCGCCGCCGAAACCCGCATGGGTAAAGGCAAGGGCTCTGTGGACCATTGGGTGGCAGTCATCCGCCCGGGCAGAATTCTGTTCGAGGTTGGCGGCACGGATGAAGAATCCGCGTTAAAAGCTTTGCTGCGCGCGCGCTATAAGCTTGGTTTCCGCACCAAGGTCATTACGAAAGAATTGGTAGGAGAAGGTTCATGAACAACAAAGAATTAAGAGAACTTTCTACGGAAGAAATTAAGAACAAGTTGATGGATTCCCGGCAGGAACTGATGAATATGCGGTTCCAGATGGTGACCGGTCAGCTGACCGATACCAGCCGTTTTAAGATTACCCGCCGTCAGATCGCGCGTTTTGAAACTATCCTTGCGCAGCGAGAACGTGAAGGGAAGGAAGGTTAAGATGAACAAACGTCGCCGTCTAAACGGTACGGTCACCAGCGCCAAAACCGCCAAGACCGTCAGCGTGGAAGTTTCCCGCACGTATCAGCATCCGCTCTACCATAAAGTGGTGCGCGGAAGCAAGATTTACAAAGCGCATGATGAGTTGAACTGCCGAGTTGGCGATAAGGTCACCATTGTTGAATGCGCTCCTCTTTCTGCTACCAAGCACTGGACTGTTGAGAAGATCATCAAAGTCGAAATCCGCGAAGCGGGCGAGCTTGATGGTATCTCCGGAGGGGATGCGGCATGATTCAGCAAGAGGCTCGGTTAAATATTGCAGATAACACCGGCGCTAAGACACTGTTGGTCATCCAGGTTGTTGGCGGAACCCACCGGCGCTATGCCTATGTTGGCGATACCGTCGTTGGCACTGTAAAGAGCGCTTCTCCGCAGTCGTCGGTTAAGAAGAGTGAAATTGTCAAAGCCGTGATTGTCCGCGTAAGCAAAGAATACCGCCGACCGGACGGATCAAGCATCTGTTTTGATGACAATGCCGCGGTAATTCTGGATAGCGATGGAGTCAATCCGCGCGGAACCCGTATTTTCGGCCCGGTCGCACGCGAACTGCGTGAAAAAGGCTTTATGAAAATAGTTTCATTGGCTCCGGAAGTGCTGTAGCCATTGAGTAGGAGTGTTTAAATGAAAATGAAAATACGAAAAGGCGACCAGGTCAAGGTCACCCGCGGTGATGAAAATGACAAAGGAAAGACGGGCGAGGTTATTCGTGTCTTACCCAAGGAAGAACGCGTGGTTGTGCAGGGCGTCAATCTGGTGAAGAAGCATCAGAAGCAGACACAGTCCGGCAGCAAGACCATCCCTTCCGGGATTCGCGAATTTGAGGCTCCGATCCACATTTCCAATGTGGAACTTGTAGAAAAAGGCGCTGAGAAAGCCAGCGGTAAGGCAGCTAAAACCAGCAAGTCCACCAAGACTGTTGCGAAGAAAGCCCCTGCCAAGACAGCCAAGGCAGCCAAGACTGAAACCAAACCCGCCGCCAAGAAACGTGCGACTGGCAAGCCCGCCGCCGATAAAAGCGGCGACGGCAACTAAGGCGCAGGTGAGTAGCGATGAATAGACTACAAGAACAATACAAGAATGAATTCGCGCCGGCTCTGTTCAAAGAACTGGGTCTGAAAAACGTGATGCAGACGCCCAAGATCGTAAAAGTGGTGGTCAATATCGGCGTTGGCGAGGCGCTGGACAACCCGAAAGCGCTGGAAGCTGCTGTGGCCGACGTGACAGCTATCACCGGTCAGAAACCGGTTGTGATTGCAGCCAAGAAAGCCATTTCCAACTTCAAGCTGCGCGAAGGGCGCCAAATTGGCGTGAAAGTCACCCTGCGCGGCGAAAAGATGTGGGCATTTTTGGACCGGCTTATCAACATCGCGCTGCCGCGTGTCCGCGACTTCCGCGGCATTTCGGCTGATGCGTTTGATGGGCGCGGCAATTACACGTTGGGTCTGCAGGAACAGTTGATCTTCCCTGAGATTCAATATGACAAGATTGATAAGGTCCGTGGGATGGAAGTGAGCATCGTGACAACGGCTGAGAATGACGATCACGCGCGGCAGCTGCTCAGCAAGTTCGGTATGCCCTTCAGGAAAGGAAACTAATGGCTAAAAAGTGTATGAAGTACCGCGAAATGCGACGCAAATACCCCAATCAGGTGGTAAATCGCTGCCGGGTTTGTGGGAGACCGCGTGGATATATGCGCAAGTTTGGTCTTTGCCGAATTTGTTTCAGAGAACTGGCACTTCAGGGAAAAATCCCTGGTGTTACGAAATCATCCTGGTAATTTGACCTGGAGGGAGTAATATGACTATTTCAGATCCAATTGCCGATATGTTGACCAGAATTCGCAATATCGCTATGGCAGGTCAGAGCCTGGTTGTTATGCCGAATTCCAAGATCAAGGTTGAACTCGCCCGCATTCTGCAGGAAGAAGGCTACCTTGAGAGTTATGAAGTTGTCGATGGAAAAGCCACGGGCAGCAAGGTTTTGCGCCTGAAGCTGAAGTACATCGGTGAACGCCGCCACCGCCGTCCGATTATTACCGGTCTGCAGCGGGTAAGCACTCCCGGCTGCCGTGTGTACACCTCCCGGGATGAAATCCCGTGGGTACTCTCCGGTATCGGTATCGCGATCTTGTCAACCCCGAAGGGGATCATGACCGGTCAGCGCGCCCGCAAGGTTGGCGTCGGCGGCGAGATCCTCTGCAAGATTTGGTAGGAGCTAAAATGTCGCGAATCGGTAGATTACCCATCGCCATTCCTGCTGGCGTTGAAGTCAAAATTGAAGGAAACAAAGTCTCTGTCAAAGGTCCGCTTGGACTGATGGAACAGGATTTCTCCTCCGAGATTGGCATCAAGCTGGAAGATGGCCATTTGATTATTGAACGACCTAACGATCAGCCGCGTATACGCGCTTTGCACGGCACCACGCGTGCGCTGCTTAACAACATGGTCAACGGCGTATCACAAGGTTTTGAACGCGTCCTGGAAGTCAACGGCGTTGGCTACCGCGCCGAACTGAATGGGAAGGACCTTGTCCTCAATGTGGGCTATTCCCACCCAGTCAAATTCTCCGCGCCGGATGGCATTACCTTTGAGGTGGAGACTAAAGCTCGCCTGGTAAGGGTTAAAGGCCGTGATCGCCAGCAGGTTGGGCAGATTGCCGCGAACCTGCGTGAAATCCGACCGCCTGAGCATTATAAAGGCACCGGTATCCGCTACCAGGGTGAGGTTGTGAAACTAAAGGCTGGTAAGGCTGGAAAGACCGGTAAGTAGAGGTAAAGACTATGGCAAATAAATCAAGAAACGCAGCTCGATTACGCCGTCACGTGCGGGTTCGCAAGAAGGTTTTTGGAACTCCAGACCGCCCTCGCCTGAATGTGTACCGCAGCATTTATGAAATTTACGTGCAGGTGATCGATGATCACAGCGGCACAACCTTGGCCTCCGCTTCGACAGTGGACAGCCTGATGCGCGATATTGTCAAGGGCAAACCGAAGCTTGAACAAGCCAGGTTGGTTGGCGAGGAAATCGCCAAGCGGGCACTGGACAAGGGCATTAAATCCGTCGTGATGGATCGCGGTGGTTATTTCTATACCGGCCGCGTAAAAGCTCTGGCTGAAGGCGCACGCAAGGGCGGGCTGGATTTTTAAGCTGAGGAAATGATGGAAGATTATCAAAACGAAGAAAAAACACTCGACGAACGCGTAATCGATATTGCCCGGGTTGCCAAGGTTGTTAAAGGCGGTCGGAGGTTCTCCTTCCGTGTAACCGTTGTGGTAGGTGATAATAACGGTAGAGTTGGCCTCGGTATCGGCAAAGCTGGCGCTGTGCCAGACGCGATGCGCAAGGCATCGGACCATGCAAAACAGAATATGCATGATGTGAGCCTGCTGGGCACCACTATCGCGCACGAAGTCATTGGCTCACAAAGCGGCGCAAAAGTTCTACTCAAGCCTGCTTCACCCGGTACCGGCGTGATTGCGGCTGGCGGCGTGCGCGCTGTTTGTGAATCCGCTGGCATTAAGGATATCCTGACCAAGTCGCTGGGCAGCAATAATATGCTCAACATCGTTCAGGCTACTTTCGACGCGCTCGCGCAGCTAAAGTCCCCCCAAACTGTTGCCATCGAACGCGGCAAGGATGTCGCGGATGTAACGCCATTCTGGGAGCGGAGGAAGCATGGCTAAAAAGACTGAACAGAAAGCGAGAGTGCGAGTCACTCTGAAGAAGAGCGGTACGGGGTATCCTATCCGCCAGAAAGCGACCCTCAAGGCGCTGGGTTTCCACCATGTGAACCAGGTTGTGGAGCATGAGGATTGTCCTGCGCTGCGCGGGATGCTGTTTAAGGTCTCCCATCTGGTTGAGATTGAAACAGTGAATGAGGAGAAGTAATGCGACTACATGACTTAAAACCCAACGAGGGTTCAAAGAAATTGCGCAAGCGCATTGGCCGCGGTCACGGCAGCGGCTCCGGAAAGACTGCTGGACGCGGTGTCAAGGGCCAAAACTCCCGCCAGGGCGGCGGTGTGCGCTTGTACCATCAGGGCGGTAACCTGCCCTTTTTCCGCAAGCTGCCTTTCATGCGCGGTGAGGGCTTCAGCCCGCTAAACCGCGTGCGCTACGCTGAGGTGAATCTGGACGCTCTGCACGGCTTCGCGGCCGGCGCGGAAGTGACCCCCGAAACCCTGGCTGAAGCCGGCGTGCTTAAGGATAAGAAAAAACCCATCAAGATTATGGGCCGCGGCGATATCAATGTCGCCCTGAAAATTAAAGTTCATAAAGTGACCGATGGCGCCCGCCAGAAGATTGAAAAAGCCGGCGGCAGCGTGGAAACGATCGCGTTGGCGTAAGCCAAAAGGAGCATAACCTCATGAAACGGTCGTCATGGCGCTTTCTGTGGAAATCTGAAGATATTCGCAACAAACTGTTGATCACGCTGCTGCTGCTGGCGATTTATCGCCTGGCGGCAAATATTCCTGTGCCTGGGATTGACCGGGCTACGGTGGCAGCGCTGACCAGTCTGAAAGGCACGCAAGGCAACCTGATTAACCTGCTGGATATGTTGAGCGGCGGCGCGGTCTCCAATTTCTCGATCCTGGCGATGGGCGTTTATCCTTATATTACCGCTCAGATTATTTTGCAGCTTCTCCAGCCGATTATCCCCGCGCTGGAAAAGAAAATGCAGGACGATCCGCGTGAAGGCCGCATCTGGATGGAAAAATGGACTGTTATTCTGACCATCCCGATGGCGCTGCTGTCCGCTTTTGGACAAATTAACATCTTTAATCAGATGCTTGGCAGCTCAGTTATTACCAATTGGGGCTTTACTGCCGGAAAGCTCATGCCCACGCTCACCGCGATTTTCGCGATGGTGTCCGGCACGATGCTCGGCGTATGGATTGGTCAGCTCATTTCTGAGTTTGGTCTGCGCAATCAGGGCTTATCACTGATTATTTTCAGCGGTATCGTTTCCCGTTTACCGCAATCTTTGCTCCAACTGCTCACAAACAAAGAATCCTGGTGGATGATCTTTATTGTGGTACTCATCCTGATAGTCACGATCTTTGCGATTGTGTACGTCCAGCAGGGGCGCCGCAATGTTCCGGTCATGTTTCCTGGGCGTAGAATTGGCAGCCGCATGTCCATGCCGGTGCGCAGTAACTTACCGCTGATGGTGAACATGGCCGGCATGATTCCGATCATTTTTGCTCAGTCATTCCTGACCTTCCCGGCGATTCTGGCTTCTTTCTTCGTGAACTCAAAAGCTGCATGGCTTGCCAAGTCAGCGAATTGGGTGACCGGCGCATTTGGCGCGGAAGCAGCCTGGTATCCAATAATGTTCTTCGTGCTGGTAGTGCTCTTCACCTTCTTCTATACGGACGTGATGTTCACTCAGCAAAATTACGGCGAGAACCTGAAAAAGCAAGGCGCTCAGATCCCGGGTGTTGTGCGCGGCAAGCCCACGCAGGACTACCTGACCCGCGTGCAGCGTAGAATTACGCTCCCCGGCGCGTTCTTCCTCGGTTTTGTCGCGGTGATGCCGTACTTGTTCACAGCAATCCTCCCGGCAGGCAGCTCGGCGACACTGCTGCTTTCCTCATCCGGTCTGCTGATTGTGGTCGGTACTGTGCGTGAAACTGTCCAGCTCATTGAAACCGAACTGCGCATGCATGGTTACGACGACAGACTGATAAACAGCTGAGGTTGATATGAATAAAAAGGCGACTTACATCGTCATGCTGGGTCCGCCCGGGGCCGGTAAAGGTACCCAGGCAAAGGTAATTGCTGAGAAACTCGGCTTGGTGCACGTCTCAAGCGGCGATTTATTCCGCGAAAATTTGAGCCGTGAGACCGAACTGGGTAAACTGGCACAGACCTACATGACCAAAGGCGAATTGGTGCCGGACGATGTCACTATCGCGATGGTCAAAGAACGCCTTTCCCGCCCGGATTGCGAATTAGGCGCTGTTTTGGACGGATTTCCGCGCACGCCCGCGCAGGCTGAAGCCTTGAACGGTATTCTGGCGGAAATGCAAGGGAAAATTGATATTGTGCCCCTAATCAGCGTACCGGACCAGGTGTTGATTGAACGTCTGAGCGGCAGATGGATGAGCGCCAGCGGGCGCGTGTACCACGCGCTTTTCAACCCGCCCAAGGTCAAATGGCTGGACGACATGGATGGCAGCCCGCTCTATCAGCGCGATGATGACAAACCGGAAACGGTGCAGCACCGCATTGATGTTTACAAGGCTCAGACCGCTCCGCTGATTGATTTCTTCAAGACAGCTGGCGTCCTGGTTGAAGTAGACGGAACACAGGACATTGACAAAGTAACCGAAGATATCCTGACCGCGATAGGCACGGCTTATTGATGGAAGGAATTGTGAACATTAAATCTGCGGCGGAAATCGCGATTATGCGCGAAGCAGGCCGGATTAACGCTGAGGCGCTCGAGGCGGCGAAAGCCGCTATTGCCCCGGGCGTGTCCACGCTGGAGCTGAACGAGGCTGTTGAAGCAGTCCACCGCAAATATGGAGTCTATTCGCCCTTTAAAAACTACCCGGGTCCTTATCCATTTCCTGCCAGCATTTGCGCCAGTGTGAATGAGGAATTGGTGCACGGCATTCCGGACAAGCGCAAGCTGAAAGAAGGCGATATTGTCTCGATTGACTGCGGCACGGTGTATCAGGGTTTTGTGGGCGACTCAGCCTTTACAGTTGGTGTGGGAGAGATAACCCCGCTGGCGCAAAAGCTGATTGAGGTCACCAAACAGGCTCTGGACGCTGCCATTGCGCAGATGGTACCCGGAAATCATCTCGGAGACATTGGCGCGGCGGTTGAAGCGCTGGTGCTCAAGCACGGCTTTCACGTGACCCATTTGTATACAGGGCACGGTGTTGGCCGAGAGATGCACGAGAGCCCGATGGTACCGAATTACGGACAACCCGGGCAGGGCATACTGCTGCGGGAAGGAATGACGCTGGCGATTGAGCCGATGGTTCTGGTGGGAACGCGTTACACGCGCGAACTGAAGAACCAGTGGACAGTTATTTCAAGGGACCGCTCGCTGACTGCGCACCAGGAACACACGGTGGCTATCAGGGCGAACGGGCCGGAAATACTGACGCAATTGTGACAAATTTGGTCTTGCCAAGAGACTGAAGAGAAGATATAATAAAATCTTTGCGGATAAGCATAAGGAGTAACTGATGAAAGTATCAGCTTCAATTAAAAAGCGCTGTTCAAAGTGCAAGATCGTCAAACGCGACGGTCGGCTCTATGTCATTTGTACTAATCCAAGACACAAACAGCGACAAGGATAAGGAATCATACTATGGCTCGTATAGAAGGTGTTGACCTCCCGCGCAATAAGCGCATTCAGATTGGTTTACGGTACATTTATGGCATCGGACCAACCACCGCTGATGAAATTCTTTCTGCGACCGGTGTAGATCCTGACATCCGCGTCAAGGATTTGCCTGAGAACGAAGTTTCCAGGCTGCGTGATTATATTACCCAGAACCTGAAGGTTGAGGGTGATCTGCGCCGCGAAGTACAGATGAATATTAAACGTTTGGTAGAAATCGGCTGTTACCGCGGTATGCGCCACCGCCGAAATCTCCCGACCCGCGGTCAGCGCACGCGCACCAACGCGCGCACCCGTAAGGGTCCCAAGAAGACAGTTGCCGGCCGCGGCCGCCGCCGTGGAGCGACTAAGAAGTAGCATTGAACTGGCAGCCTGAGCCTGGAGAAGGGTTACCTTTCTCCCCTGCGGCTACTTCAGGCTTCTGGCTTGCCGGACAAGAAGAGATTGAGTGAGGAAGAATTATGGCTAAACAAGCACGCACAGCACGACGAACAACCAGTGCCCGCAAAGTAAAACGCCAGGTTTCGACAGCGCAGGTGCACGTTTACGCGTCCTTTAATAACACCATCGTGACGGTGACTGACCTGCAGGGGAACACCCTGTGCTGGGGAAGCTCCGGAAGCGCAGGGTTCAAAGGTTCGCGTAAGAGTACGCCTTTTGCTGCCAGACTGGCAACTGAACAGACCATCAAAACAGCCCAGACTATGGGCGTGCAGGAAGTGGAGCTGTTTGTTAAAGGTCCTGGTCCCGGCCGCGAAGCCGCAATCCGTGCTGTCCAATCCCTGGGTATCAAGGTTCGCCTGATATCCGACCTGACCCCGGTCCCGCATAACGGCTGCCGGCCGCCAAAACGCCGCCGCGTGTAGTATTTGAAAAAGGAAAATTAATTATGGCAAGATACACTGATCCAGTATGTCGTTTGTGTCGGCGCGAGGGTGAGAAGTTGTTCCTGAAAGGGGACCGCTGCCTCTCACCGAAATGCGCTTTTGAAAAACGTAGTTATCCGCCTGGAATGCACGGAAAAATGACCTCCGCGCGCCCAGGTCGGGAATCTGACTATGCCAAACAGCTGCGTGCCAAACAGAAGGTGCGTCGCGTGTACGGCATCCTTGAACGCCAGTTCCGCCGTTTTTACGGACAGGCTTTGCGCATGCGCGGTCTGACTGGCATTAATCTGCTCCAGATCCTGGAGACTCGTTTATCCAATGTTGTATACCGCCTTGGTTTTGCCGCCAGCCGTCCGCAGGCCCGCATTTTGGTATCCCACGGGCATTTCCTGGTGAACGGCGAACGCGCGGACATTCCATCCTATGGAATTTCTGTTGATGATGTCATCTCTGTACGAGAACGGTCCCTTGATACTGTCTATTTCAAGAACCTGCGGGAAGAAGCTGAAGGCAGAACTGTGCCGGGTTGGCTGGCGCGTGATATGACCAACCTGAGCGGCAGAATGCTGCGTTTGCCTGAGCGTTCTGAAATTGACGGTAACCTCAACGAACAGCTGATTGTTGAATATTATTCGCGCTAATCACCGATTTATTCAGTCTCTCTCATCAAGAGACTGGCGGAGGGGCTAACCGTGAGTGGAAGATATGATATGGTAACACCAAAAGTGGAAGTTAAGAAACAGAGCCGTGAGGCCGGGCAGTTCACAATCAGCCCATTGGAACGCGGTTTTGGAATTACCATGGGCAACGCGATTCGCCGTGTTTTGCTTTCCTCTTTGGAAGGCGCGGCGATCACCGCGGTACGCATTACGGATGTGATGCATGAGTTCAGCACTATTCCCGGCGTTGGCGAGGATGTCATCCAGGTTATGCTGAACCTGAAACAGATCCGCATGAAACTGTACGATGTGGATTTGGCGCATCTCCAGTTGGATGTGCACGGAGAAGGTACCTACACAGCGGCGGATGTTATCTGTCCGCCGGAAGTTGAAATTATCAACCCGGACCTGTACCTTTTCAGCATCACCGAAAACGCGGCGCACGTGGAAATGGAATTTACGGTCGAACGCGGACGCGGCTATATTCCCGCCGGCGACCGCGCAGAGCGGCTGCCAATTGGCGTTTTGCCGGTGGACGCGATTTTCTCACCGGTTCGCCGCGTGAATTGGTCAGTTACCAACGCCCGCGTTGGTCATAACACCAATTACGATAAGCTCAACCTGGACATCTGGACAGACGGTACCATTCCGCCCGAAACAGCCCTGCAGAGCGCGGTTGACCTGCTAATCCATCAGTTCAACTTCATCAGCGGCACCAGCGAAGAATTGCTGGAGACTGAAGTATCGCTTGAAGATACTGATCAGCTGGGCGGCATCGAAGCAGCCGAGACCAATATCGAAGCGCTTGACCTGACTGTGCGCGTGTACAACGCCCTGAAACGCACTGGCGTTTCAACTGTGCGCGACGTGCGCGATATGCTGGCCAAAGGCGAGAACCACATGCTCTCCATCCGAAATTTTGGAGAGAAGAGTCTGGTTGAATTAAGAGCCAAAATGATTGAAAAAGGCTACCTAAAAGACGAAAAAGCGGAGTAGTTAGTTATGCGACATCAGGTTAAAGGATATCGCCTTGGCAGAAGCGGCGGACACCGCACAGCCATGCGCAAGACGATGATTATGCAATTATTTGATCACGAGAAGATTCAGACCACGCTGGCAAAAGCAAAGTCTATTCAGCCTGACGCTGAAAAGATAATCACGCTTGCCCGCAACAGCCTGACCGCGAGCGAAGTTGAAAAGCTGAACGCGCGCCGGCAGGTTGCGGCTGAACTTGGTAATTCCAGCACGGAAATTGTCAAAAAACTGTTTGACGACATTGCCCCGCGCTTCAAGACCCGTCCGGGTGGATATACCCGTCTGCTCAAACTGGGACCGCGACTCGGCGATAACGCCGAAATGGTCCTGCTTGAACTTGTTTCTGAGTAGGACAATATGAAGGGTTTTCGCCTTTCAGACCCTGAAAGTTGAAAGGCATGGCACATTACAAACTTATTCTCGCTTACGAAGGCACGGAGTACCACGGCTTTCAACGCCAGAAAAACAACAACAGCGTGCAGGCGGAGTTTGAAGCCGCTCTGCGCGAACTGGGTTGGTCGGGTCGGGCGGTGATGCCTGCCGGCAGGACGGACAGCGGTGTGCACGCCCGGGGTCAGGTCATCAGCTTTTCCCTGGACTGGAAGCACGGCACCGAAACGCTTGTGACCGCGCTGAACGCCCACCTGCCCGCGGATATCGCGGTGCAAGCCGCTGAAGAAGTGCCGCTGGCGTTTCACCCGCGTTACGACGCGCTGAGCCGCACGTATCGCTATCAGCTTTACGCGCAAATGGCGCGCAATCCGCTGGTGGACCGCTTTAGCTGGCGCTTGAACGTGATGCCGGACCTGGAAAAGATGAACCGCGCGGCGGAACTCTTGCTAGGTGAACACGACTTCCGCGCGTTCGGCAAAGCTTTGAAGGAAGACGCGACCACTGTGCGCAAGATTTTTAGCGCGGAATGGCAAGGTGACGGCCAACAGGCTGCCTTTACCATCTGCGGTAATGCGTTTCTGTACCACATGGTGCGCCGAATTGTGTTTGTGCTGGTGCAAGTCGGGTTGGGAAACCTCCCCGAAGAAATCGTAAGTCGGGGTCTGGAAAGCGGCGAAACAGGGATTGTCAGCCTGGCACCTGCCAGGGGGTTGACCCTGCTGGAAGTCGCTTATCCGGAGAAAGCTATGAAATAAGCTCCGGCAGCTAAAGCCTGAGTTTGGATTTGATAAAACGGAGAAAGTAACAGTGGAAAAAACATACGTTCCTAAAGGACAAGCTACCGGTGAGTGGTATCTCATGGATGCTGCCGGCGAAACGCTGGGCAGACTCGCGACCCGCATCGCCGTGTTGTTGACAGGCAAACACCGCGCCGACTATACCCCCGGTGTGGTTCTGAACGATCATGTGGTCGTGATAAACGCAGCCCAGATCAGTTTCAATCAGACCCGCGCAGAGGAAAAGAAGTACTATCGTCATTCGCTTTATCCGGGCGGCCTGAAGTCAGTCACCATCAAACGCCAGATGGAAGTGAAACCTGAAGCTGTCATTCGTGCCGCAGTACGCGGTATGCTGCCAAAGAATCGCCTGACGATGCGTTATCTGGCCAACCTGAAAATCTATGCCGGTTCCGAGCATCCACACGAAGCGCAGAACCCACAACCGATTGCGGAATAATTAAAGAGGTATTATGGCACAATATATTGAAGCTATTGGACGACGAAAAGAAAGCACTGCCCGCGTCCGTGTGACTGAGGGAAGCGGCGTGTTTACCGTCAACGACAAACCGCTGGATGTATACTTTCCCCGCACCGGCGACGCTCCTATGATCCTGCAAGCGCTGGAAGCGGCCGGGCAAAACCCCGCCCTGACAGACGTGAGCGTCAAGGTTGAAGGCGGCGGCATCAGCGGTCAGCGCGACGCAGTCAAACTTGGCCTCGCGCGCGCCCTGGTTACGATGGACGAAGGCGCCCGCAAAGCTCTGCGTGAAAAAGGCTTGCTCACGCGCGACGCGCGTGTTAAGGAACGCAAGAAGCCAGGTCTCAAGCGCGCCCGCAAGGCCCCGACCTACACCAAGCGTTAGACCACCACGCTGGAACGCGCTCTTGGGCGTTGGTATTCCGCAGCGTATAATGCGATAAAATATAAAGGCTGTCCGTATTCAGCATATGGGCAGCCTTTCCCTGTTTGAATGGGGACCTACACACTGCTGTACTCAGAACTGAACTTATGAAAACTCCTGGAATTGTTATCGTTGGACTTGGCCCGGCAGGCGCGGAACTGCTTACCCGGGAAGCATGGGAATGGATCGCACAGACTGATGAGGTTTACCTGCGCACCAGCCTGCATCCCTGCGCCGTCGAATTGCCAAAGACGCTAAGCGTACATAGCTTTGATGACCTCTACGAGAAGCATGCTGCCCTTGGGGACGTGCTGGATGAAATCGTGAACACTGTGCTGGAGCTGGGAAAACGGGAGCAAGGCGTGACCTACGCCGTACCCGGCAGCCCATGGGTGGCAGAAGAGACCTGCACGCGCATCCTGGAGCAGGCCAAAGAAGCCGGGCTGCCCGTGCGCGTTATCAACGGGATGAGTTTTCTCGAGCCGGTGTGCGCGGCGTTGGGCATCGACCCGGCGAATCAACTGGTGCTGATTGATGCCATGCACATGGCGGAAAAAAACGTGCCGACCTTTCCCCCCTCTTGTGGCGCGTTGATCCACCAAATCGGTACCGGAATAGATGCCAGTCAAATCAAACTGACACTCATGAGCGCATATCCGGACGATTACCCGGTGCGGCTGGTGCATGCCGCCGGCAGCGCCCAGCAATCTGTGGAAGACCTGCCGCTTTATGCGATTGATCAATCGGTCAAAATTGGACTGATTTCCACTCTTTACATCCCGCCCCGCGAAAACGGACACGCCTTCGAAGACCTGCAGGAAATAATCGCGCGCTTGCGCGCGCCCGACGGCTGCCCGTGGGATCGCGAACAGACGCATCTCTCCCTGCGGCCGTACTTGCTGCAGGAGACGTATGAGGTCTTGGAAGCGTTGGACCGCGAAGAACCGGACGAACTGCGCGAGGAACTGGGCGATTTGCTGCTGCAGATTCTGCTGCACGCCCAAATCGCGACGGAAGCCGAAGACTTCCGCATGACCGATGTGATACAGGCAATCAGTTCCAAGTTAATCCGCAGGCACCCGCATGTTTTTGGGGAAGTGCAAGTCAATTCTGTCGATAACGTGCTGCAAAACTGGGAGAAAATCAAAGCCAAGGAACGCGAAGATAACGGAAACAGCCATAAAACCGGAATGCTGGATGGCATTCCGCTGGCGCTTCCGGCGCTGACCCAGGCTGATCAGATCCAAAGGCGCGCCAAGCGGGTAGGATTCGATTGGGACACCATTGAACCGGTGATAGCCAAGGTGCGCGAGGAGTTACAGGAGCTTAACAGCGCCGAAACCAGCGCGCAGCGCCAGGCTGAAGCCGGAGATTTGCTTTTTGCCGCGGTGAACCTCATCCGCTGGCTGGATATTGACCCGGAGACAGCCTTGCGGGAATGCAACCTGCGCTTCCGCAAGCGTTTCGCGTATATCGAAGCGGGAGCCGCTAAGGCTGGCAAGAGCGTGGATGAGCTCAGCTTCGAAGAAATGGACGCGCTCTGGGAAGAAGCGAAAAAAGCCTTTAGCGTACCGAACGAAACCTGAGATGAGCAGCCAAGACCTGGAAACATCCCCACAAGAAAGCAAAACGCCTCCGGAACACAGCCTGACGGAAGAATCTGTCCTGATAGCGAAACCAGGCGCGCAAGCTGAGGGCGCCGAAACCGCCAGCCGGCAAATCGCGCGCGCCACCGGCATTGTGATGTTCGCTTTCATCCTCACCAGCCTGATTGGGGTGGCTCATCAGGTGGTCATTACTGATGCTTTTGGCACAAGCGCTGCCCTGGATTCTTTTAACGCAGCCAACCGCATCACCGAATTGCTGTTCAACCTGGTGGCGGGCGGCGCGCTTGGCTCGGCATTCATCCCGATGTTTACTGGCTTTCTGACGCGGGATGATAAACGCGGCGCCTGGCGTCTGGCATCCGGGGTGGTGAACATCGTTTTCCTGGTGCTTATCGCGGTCTCGGTTATTGCCTGGATTTTCGCGCCGTGGATCGTGAAGAACGGTTTGTACGCCCTGACCGCGGATTCCAATATCGGTCAGTTGGACGTGACGGTGCGCCTGCTGCGCATTATGCTGCCAACCGTGGTGATTTTTGGCATGAGCGGGTTGGTGATGGGGATGTTGAACGCCCACCGCTCTTTTCTTATCCCTGCCCTTGCGCCGGCTATGTACTCGCTGGGCATCATTTTTGGCACCTTGGCGCTTCCCAAAAACTGGGGCGTTGACAGGTTGGCTGTCGGAGTTCTGATCGGCGCCGGCGGGCATTTGCTTTTGCAGCTGCCTTCGCTCTTCCGACTGCCCGAACGGGCTTATCACGCAGCCGTCGGGTTAAAAGACAAAGCCGTCCGGCAGGTCCTGAAGCTGATGCTGCCGCGCCTGATTGGGGCGGGGGTCGTTCAGCTCAATTTTGTGGCAAACACCATCATTGCCCTCAGTCTGGGTGAAGGCGCCGCAAGCGCTGTCGTGTTGGCTTTTACGCTGATGATGATGCCGCAGCGCGCCATCGCGCAGTCGGCGGGGATAGCTTCTCTGCCTACGCTTTCCGCGCAGGCGGAGCTGGGGCAGTACGCCCAAATGCGCGCGACCATCGCGAAAATCCTGCGCGGAATGATCCTGCTGGCGCTGCCTGCCAGCGCGGGTTTAATTTTGCTGCGGGTTCCGCTGGTGCGCGTGTTGTACGAGCGCGGGGAGTTCAGCCCCGAGTCCACCCGCCTGGTGGCCTGGGCGTTATTGTGGTACGCTGCGGGTTTGGTTGGGCACAGCCTGGTGGAAGTGCTCAGCCGGGCATTCTATGCCCTGCACGACACGCGCACGCCGGTGATTATCGGCGTGGGGGCCATGAGCCTGAATATCGCGCTTTCTTTCCTGCTGGCGGCCTGGTTCCGCAGCATCGGGTGGATGCCGCACGGAGGCCTGGCGCTGGCGAATTCAGCGGCTACCGGGCTGGAAAGCCTGCTTTTATTGGAACTGCTGCGCAGACGATTGCAGGGCATGGAAGGCAGGCGGATTTTGCACGGCACGGCAGCCGCTTTGGCAGCATCCGCGCTCATGAGCCTGGCTGTTTTTGGTTGGCTGGCTCTGCTGCCGGATGACGGGGGAATTACCGCGCTGCTGGGGGGGATGGGAATCGGCGTGTTGGCCTACGCGCTGGCGCTCAAAATACTGCGCGTGCCCGAACTGGATTCCATTCTTACGCTTGTCCAACGCAAACTACACCTTAAAAAGCGGCGCATTTGAATTAGATAACCGCACGGCGTTCGCGCCGGTTGGCAAAAAATTCAGTTTCTGATAAATCCAGGGTGCTTACTAAATCGAATCTTACGCAGGCGGCATGATGAGGTAAATGATGACCGCCACCACAAAGCCGAGCAGTACCCCCGCTAACGCTTCCGCCGGCGAATGCCCGATGCTTTCGCGCAGCGTTTCCCATTCTTTTTCTGGAATTTTACCGGTCTGAATAACTTCATGCACTATCAGGTTAATCCGGGCGGCTTGTATGCCGGCCTGCCTGCGCACGCCAGTCGCGTCGTACACCACAATGATGGACATGGCGAACGCCAGCGCGAACAGCGGACTGCCCCAGCCGACGTAAAACCCGATGGCGGTTGTGACGGAGGAAATCAGGGCGGAGTGGGAGGATGGCATGCCGCCGGAATCCAGGAGCAGGGACCAGTCGACTTCCTTCGTGCGCCAATACCCGAACGGAACCTTGAGAATCTGCGCCAGGAGCAGCGCTATCATGCTCGTCAGGGCTGCCGGGCTTTTAAAAACGTCCCAGAAGTGCATATCAGTCTCTTTCTCCGTTTGGTTGGGCTGCTTCGTTCAGGGCGGTAACGCGCAGCTGCGCGCTCTCCAGAATAGCAGCGCAAAGCGCGGAGAGGCGCTTGCCTTCTTCGTACAGGCGCAGAGCCTCTTCGAGCGGCAGTTCGGTGTCCTCGAGTTGGGAAATGATGGTTTGAAGCTGCGCGAAAGCGCTTTCAAAACTGGGTTGGGTCTCAGGGGTTGCTGACATGTTCTTCTGCTCCTGTTGGGTTGAGGGTAACTTTTGCCGGGATGACGCCGTCCTGTACGCGCAATAAAAGCCCTTGACCGGGCTGCGCCTGAGCTGACCGACTTATCAGGGCTCCGCTGTGCAGGTCGGTGATGATGGCGTATCCCCTTTTGAGCACGGCTTGCGGGCTGAGCGCGTTCAGGCGGCTAATAGCATTCGCAAGGCGCAGGTTCCGCGCTTCCAACTGACTTTGTCCAAGCCTCTCAAGACGGGCGTGCAGTTCGTCCAGGCGCTGCAGACTGTTTTGTACCACCGCGCGGGGGGAAACCCGGCGCAATTCCGCCTGGGCTAAGGCCAGGGACTGCCGGGCGCTGTTCAGCATCTCGCTCAGGCGCGCGTCAAGCTGGTCGGATGCGGCGCGCAGGCTGAGGGATAACTCCTGGGCGGTGATGGGCGTGGCAAGCTCGGCCGCGCCGGTGGGGGTGGGAGCGCGCAGGTCCGCTACGAAGTCGGCAATGGTGAAATCAGTTTCGTGCCCGATGCCGGAAATGACAGGCACGCGCGAATTATAGATGGCGCGCGCCACGTTTTCGTCATTGAAAGCCCACAGGTCTTCGATGGAGCCGCCGCCGCGCGCGAGGATAATCAGGTCCAGGTCCGGCAGCTGGTTGAGCTGATTTAGGGCGGAAATGATACCAGGAGGGGCTTCGACGCCCTGCACCGGCGATGGCGCGACGCTCACGCGCAGAACGGGCAGGCGCCTGGAGAGCGTTTGGAGGATATCCTGCAGGGCGGCGCCGGTCGCGGAGGTCACCACGCCGATATGGTGCGGGAGCCTTGGCAGGGGGCGCTTATGGTCCGGGTCAAACAAGCCCTCGGCTTCCAAACGGGCTTTCAGCCGCAAAAACTCCTGATAGAGGGCGCCTTCGCCGGCCGGCCTGAGCGCGTCCAGATAGAGCTGCACCTGCCCCTGGGAGGGATACACGCTCATCGCGCCGTGCGCTTCCACCTGCATGCCATCAGCGGGTGAAAAACGCAGGCGCAAGGCGGAATTCTTCCACATCACGCAGCGGATTTGCGCTTCGCTGTCTTTGAGCGTGAAGTACAGGTGCCCGGAACGGGGCTGGGAAAAGTTGGATATCTCGCCGCGCACCCACAGATCCTGCAAGACTTCGTCTGTTTCCAGGAGTTCGCGCAGGTAGTTGTTGAGGGCGGCAACGGAGAAAATCAGCGGTGCGTTGAGGTCGAACGCGTCCATGCGGGTAAGGATAACCAAAAGGAAGGCGCTTGTCAATTCATAAACCTG
>ERZ1645192.1174-NODE-1174-length-22053-cov-10.096827_pt1 | contig 22053 bp, 17 predicted proteins | sample MGYA00575354_ERZ1645192 | MGnify/ENA primary metagenome ERZ1645192 (study PRJEB40844, sample SAMN11349763) | freshwater sediment metagenome | isolation source: river sediment | host: Sediment | place: India: Faizupur Khadar , New Delhi | collected 2017-02-21 ... | reverse complement strand
TTCAGCGCAGGGCATCCAGCTGTGGTTTGAGGCCTTCCCCTGCGGGCAGCTGCCACAACAGTTTGCACCAGTTGTGGTTCCCTTCGATGAGTTCCGGGCCGTCAGGGGTGATGGCGATATCCCAGCCCACTGAGCGGTTCCCGGGGGTATGCCGGGCTGCCCTGACCGCCAGGTCGGTACATGCCTTCCAGAAAGGCACCTTAAACCCGGGAATGGGATGACCCGTCACCGGGTGCACCGTCTCTTCGCTGCGGGTGATGTCGCTGTACACCGCGGGCCCCGTGACGCATCCCGTGTCCAAATCGACCACAGCTGCCAGATTGCCTGCCGCCATGTTGTCGACCGCAGCATCGACCGAGATCCGCAGCCGTGCCCCCACCAGGGTGACCGCTCCATCCCTCAGATGCGTGATCAGCCGCACCGTATTGAGCCCCGACGGCGACAAAGCCGCCATCAGAGGATGTTGCCTGACATACTCCTCCGCCAGGCCATATCCCTTCTTCCGCATGTAGGCCACCATGCCCTCCGGCGTATAACCTTCGGAACCGGCGACCTCTACCTCCCTGCCTGCCTGGCCACGCCGCCCCTTGAACACCACCCGCCCCGAGGAATTCCCCAGCAACAACGCCACCTTCCCCGCATCTGCCGCTGCCTCCTCCACCGTGATCCACCTCCGGCGGTAAAAACCACGGAAATGTTCCAGAAACAGCACTTTGTCCTCCAGCACTCCGCGCGCACCACGGGGATTCATCCGGAGCTGAAATTCATAGAGCGTCCCCGTCCCCGCCCACATCAGCCGCGGCCCCCGCCCCGTCCCGGAAAACCCGAAATGGGAATAGTCGAGCAACGAAATATTGTAGCGGAATACCGACCCCACAGCATCGCCCAGAAGCGCCAGCCGGCTTTGGCCGCTCACATCAGCCGCAAACCGCAGAAAGCGGCGCAGCTTGCCGGGTGGCGTCTGCGTCAGGTAATAGAGCAAATAAACCAGCCTCATCATGGGTCTGTTTTTTCATTTTTCTCCGGAATCTCAATGTTTCACCACCAGTTCTGTGGGGCCTTTTCAGGCAATCCATTCCGCGAGCAGCCGGAAGGAATCCATGAACCGGACCCCGGGCCAGCGGCCGGCGACGGCCTTCAGGAGCCGGTGGAGTTCTGCCAGGCCTTTACTGCGGTTGCCGGGCGAGAGGCCCCCGCAGAAATTCACCCGGTGGGTACTCACCACGGCTGGTTTACCCCACCTGAAAGCCGCAGAGATCTCCTCCAGAGTGCGCCCGATGCCGTCATATTCCCGCTCAGAAGGCTCAAAAACGCAGTTCCGGCGATAGCCAATAAGCCTGCGCTCCATCAAGGGCCATCGTCTGAAATGGCAGGCCCGTATGTTTCCCTTCCCATCGGGAATCCATACCGGCCTCCCGGCATAGAGGTACCGGATACCAGCGTGGGCCAGTCCTTCCTCAAAGAAGGGATGGAACACCCCGTTGGCCGGGGCATACACCTTCGGAACCCGCCCAAACAACTCCCTGAAAAGAGCAATCCCTTCCACCAGGTGCTCCCTGAGGATCGGGAGCTGCCCCGGCTCTTCAAAGAAGAGCTCCGCCCTGAAGCCCGCCACGGCAGGAGCAAGCTCCGGAAGCACCACCGCCGTATACCCCAGGTCAAAAGCCTCCCGGAGCCCCCGGTGCCCCTCCTGCAACATCCGGAGCCAGGGAAACACCGCCAGATGGGAATAACCATGGTACTGGGGCATGAAAAGCCCCTCTTCCTCTCCTTTCCTCCAGAGGGCGGCCATCGTCGCGGGGCGGCCGTACTTCTCCCACGTGACCGGCAACGGCTCAAACGCCATATCCCGTAACCCCGAGGCCCTGATCTGCTCAAAATCGGGGTTGGCCACGGTCACAAAAGGGGTCATCACCCCGCAATGCCCCTCGCTGTCACACACCGAGGCCAGGACCTCATAAAGTCCCTCCAGATCCGGGGCATCCTCCAGGGTGTCGTAACGGTCGTAACGGTTGTCCACATCATACCCCAGTGCCGAAAGCCGCTCCCAGGCCTCCAGCGAGGGCATCCGGAGACCTCCCCAGTCGTCGCACTCCAGAACCAGCACCTGTCGGTCCAGCCGCTTCCCGGGAATATTCTTCAACTCCTGTTTAACTTTCCGCAGAAAAGACATGGCTTATAGGTTGACAAAACCCCCAAACCGGGAAAAACTCATGTGTGAGCAGAACGGCAACCCTGATCCCCATAATGACGTCTGATGATGTCATAACTTCTTGAAACCGTATAGCGATCCAGGAGGAGCTGATGGCCTTTCCTTCCCATTTCGCTCCTGATGGTACCATTCTGAGAAAGGTACCTGATGGCATTCACAAACCGTTCGCTGTCTCCATGTGGGACCGAAATTCCACAACCACTGCTTTCCACGATCTCTCCTATATCAGTGTATTCATTGACAGCGCACAATACCGCCTTGCCAAAGTCAAGGTAACTGAGGAGCCGCGAGGGGAACTGGGGCTCCGAGTACTTGTGAAGCAAGATCAGCCCCACATCACTGGCATCAAGAAGCCGGATGAAATCCTCGGCAGGGAGCCAGTTGTAAAGCAGGGCATTACGACTCCCCGCCCGGTTCAACTGTTTTTTAACGCTCTCGAATTCAGTGCCGTTGCCTCCGATGAGAAAAAATGCTTCCCTGAAGCTGGCCAGTTCAGTTATGGCGCTGGTCAGAAAATCCAGACCATGCCCGACACACAGGTTTCCACTGAAGATGAAAAGACAGGCCTCCCCGGGAATCCCGTATTGGTTGCGGACGGCCATTCTCCCGGCATCACCCTGCACGGCCATTCTCCCGGTATCACCCTGTACAGCCATTCCCGCGGCATCACCGTGCTGCGCCGGTAAGGGTGCTGACAGGCCATTCTCCCGGCTTGGCCTGATCGAATTTGGGCACTCCTCCACTTTGGAGGCAGCAATCTGAGGGTTATGCCCGATGAAATAGGATACACCCCACGGTGACATACAGCCAATATGGTCAGCGGTCTTGTAAGTGCTCAGCTCATGATAGCGCAGGTACCACCAGGGCAAACTGTATTTATGAAGCATTCCGAGGTCTACCGGCCCCTGTGGCCAGATATCCTTCAGCAAAAGATAGAAGGGAACCCCATACCACCTTTTGATTTTCCGGAAGAGACCCGAGAGGGTCACCGGTGGCGTCGGGGCAATCAGCAAATCAAAAGCCTCCCGGGACCATTCGCGGCGAAGTGCCGAAGCCATCCTGGCGCCCAGTCTCAACAAGGAGAGTCCCTTCCTGATGGGAGAGACCTTCCTGATGGGGCTCACGGAAACCCGTAACACTCTGATCCCCTTTTCACGCGTCGGCATTGTACTTCTCCGGACAGGCACTCCCCCATTCCCCTGAACCGGAGCAGAGGGATTGGCCCGGGCCTGGGCTGGCCCTGACGCCTGCCAGGTGGCCAACACAAACACCTCATCCCCCCTGACCATGAACTCATCCATCAGGTCGGTGTAGAGGTTTCTCACCCCCGGGGCAGGCCACGAAATCGACACAAACAGGATCTTCACCTTGACATTCAGAAATGGGGACCGGATGAAAAAACCATTCAGCGGCTCAGTTCTCAGGAGGAACGTGCCGGGGGAAAATGATATAAGCTTCTGTAACAAGGAGGAAGGGAGTGGTTGAACCGGAAGGAGTGCCGGGAGAGGTTAGACAAGTTCCCTTCAGGGATGCGGTCTGATGACCGGGAGGGGTGAGACAGACCTCTCACTATTCTCTTGCAGGGAGGGCAGGTCAGATCCCGCAATGGCACCCGGTGGGAAAGAGGCAACCGTTTTTTGTCAGAATACCTGTGTGAAGCAGAGTGTTGGTCAGGGTTGGATGGCGTTCCCATTTCAGGGCGGTGCTGAAAGATTTCCTGGGTCTTTTCCCCCGGAAGGTTGACGGGGGTCCCGCCTTCATCACTGATGGCCAGCATCTTCCGGTAGAGCCGGACGTAAGCCTCAGCGCTCTTCTCCTTGTCGAAGTGGGTCTCGGCGCGCTTCCGGCAATGCCGTGCATACGGGTTTTTTCCGGTTTCGAGGATCTCCTCCACGGCTTTCCGGAGTTCATGGATCTGCCCCTTTTCTACGACCAGGCCGGTATGCAGATCCACAATTTCGGCACACCCCCCGGTGCGGTAAGTGACCACCGGAGTGCCACAGGCCAGGGCTTCTATGTTGACTGTCGGGAAATTATCGGCATAAGTGGGGTTCACAAAGACATCTGCGGTGGCATACAGCTCAGCCAGTTCCTCACGTGATTCTGTCCTGGGCAGGGTAAGGATACCCGACCCCCGGAGTGCATCCCACGGCAGGTCGGCTCCCACCAGAAGTATCGTGGCTTTACTCCCCATCATCCGGCTGAGTTCCACAAAATCACCCAGCGCCCGCCGTTTTTTCCAGGTGCTGGCCACCCCCAAAATGATCTTCCGTTTTCCGAGCCGATACTTATGCCTGACCCGGTGCCCCTCTCCGGGCCGGAAAGCCTTCAGGTCGATTCCGTTGGGAATCACCTCCACCGGATAATCGGCCAGGAAAGAGACCCTCAGATGCCGTTCGAGCCAGTGTGACGGCGTCACCAGTTGCATCTGCGGAATCCCCGTAAAAAGCTCCTTCTTCTCCATGAAATTGAGGGTCGAACGGTCAAATCCCCAACTTGCAGGATAGACCTGGGTCAATGGACATTCGTAACAGATATCCCTCCACCGGTAGCATCCGGCCCCCTCAAAATTAGCACAGTGCCCGGTAAAAGGCCAACAGTCATGAAGGGTCCACACCACCGGAACACAACTGTTTTTCAAATAGTTAAAGAGATGTCCCACGTGCAGGAAATATCCGTGGATATTATGAAGATGGATGATATCGGGGTCCAGGGCGATGATCCGGGCCAGGAGCTTACGGGTAGCCAAGTCCGAGCTAAAGCCATGACGGTCGGTCAGGCGCGTCTTCAGCACATGCCAGCCCACATCCCACCACTGGTTGGTTTTAAGCAGCACCGACCGGCTGGGCAGCCCGGCCCGGCCATAGGCTATAAAACTACGGAATCCTGCAGCCATGGCAGCCATCCCTAATTCTTCGGCAATCCTTCCGTGACTGCAGGTGTTCACTGTGGAATTGATCTGAAGTAACTTCATACCTGTCATTTTTGCTCTTTTATAATCTCTGCTGAAGGGTGTTCTATAGAAGGAGGGGTGTGAATCTTTAGGGTGGCACGCTGACATTCTGTTCCATGAAGGTCAGGTATCTCCGTGCAACGGCAGCAAGCTCAAAGCGGGCCGTCCCTTCGGCTGCCGTCTGTCCCATACGTTGACGCAATCCCTCATCGTCGATAAGCTGCTGCAGCCGCTCCCTGAAAAGGAGATCGTCAAAGAGAGGCACCAAATAACCATTCTCCCCGTCACGGATCAATTCAGAAGGTCCTGCCTCACAGTCATAGCTTACTACGGGCAACCCTGCTGCCAGGGCTTCGTTAATGACATTGGGAAATCCTTCGGAGGAGGAGGTGAAGGCAAAAATCTGGGCGGCGTGGTAATAGGGGATTACATCCTTAGTTTCACCGGCAAAGATCACCCGGTCGTTGACCCGGAGGGTATGCGCCAATATCCGCAGACGTTCCAGATGGTGTTGTCCCTGGTCATCACTGCCCACCAGCAGAAGAGACCAGTCGGGGGCATCCAGTCCTGCAAAGATGGAAATCAGCCGGTCGTGGTGTTTCCCTGAGATCATCCTGGCTACCATCAGGATCTGTTTCCTTTTCTGAGAAGGGGGGCCGGGAGCCAGTTCCATGAGGGGGTTGGGAATAACGGCCGTTCGCAAGCCCGGAAAGCGGCGGTGATAATGGGCCTCCGCGGAAAGGGTCTGAACAATAATCCCTGCAGCCCGCGGGTAAAGAAGTCTCCTGATGGCTTCATGGATTCCGTTGAGTTTTTTCCCGGGGGCACACCGGTCAGAGATAAATACAGGATATCCGCTACCTGCCAGCGATAAGAGAACGAAACTGTTCCAGTATTCTCCGAAACTGAGGAGAACCGCCGGGTCGGCTTTTTTCACCTCCCTCCTGATAAAAAGCATCCGCTGAAAGGCGATCCATGGTTTACGGGCCAGCAGCCCCCCCTCTTGCGGGAGATGAAGAGTTACACTCTCATTAAGGGGGTAAAAAAGGAGAGGTCTGAGCCCGAACAGGATCAGGTGCACTTCTCTCCCCTCGCAGACAAAACGGTCGGCCAGAGCAGCCAACACCCGCTCCATGCCACCGTTACATAAAGAAGGAATCGTCAGCATGATGACCATGACCGGTTCCGTTTTTTCAGTTCATCCAGAACCCCTTCGACCATCCAGCCATAGGGATTAAATGGGCCCGGGAACCAGTTCAGCGCCCGGTCCCAGTAGCCCGGACAGGGATCATACCCTTCCGGAGCGAAGCCGTAGCTGATTTCCACAATAGCATCCTTTTCGCCCCGGGAAACAAAGTCAAAGGCGACACACTGTGATTTGATCTTAGCAGCCCATTCGAAGGCCAGGCGGATGGTCTCCTCGCGGAAGCACGTTTTGCCGTAAAGGATCTCGCCGCTTCCCGAAGCCCTGAAATCATGCTTTCTGACCATCCTGCGGATGGCAAAAGCCTTGTCTCCGATGACCACTACCCGGGTGTCATGGTCATTGCCAGGCACGAACTCCTGGAAATAAATATATCCCTTCTCTGGTCCTGCCATACGGGCGAATCGGGTAGGTATGGCCAGCCGGGCAACCCCCTTGAGCACACCTGAAAAAAGTCCCTTTCCATGCCGGTACTTGCGCCACCTTTCCTGCAGGTCGCTCACGGGGTTGAGTTGGGGGAACCCCTTCCCGAAGGCCCGGCGGATGAGCCTGAAAGCAGCCCTGTGGTTTCTCACCAGCCTGACATTGTCAGATCCCGCTCCCGTACGCAGCTTGAAAACCAGGGGATAACGGGCCGTCAGGGCCCATCGGCGGGCGTCCTGTGGAGAATAAAAGATAACAGCAGGCACCAGAGGAGCCCCAACAGCTTCCAGCAGGTACTTCTGGCCTACCTTATCGTCAAAATGCCACATGGTATGAAAATCAGGGAATACAACACGTCCCGAAGCAGCTACCGCATACAGCAGTTGCCGGGCAAATTTGACATCCCTGGCGCCGGCATGGTAAAAATGCCACATCAGGGCATCGCAATCTTCGAGCTGAGCGATAATGCCGGTATCATAACAGTTCACCGTCCGGATGTCTATGCCGAGGTTGCGGCAGTAGGGAATCCACCGGTCGCTGAAGGATCCCGGTTGTTGGTGAATGGCGATTCTCATGGCTCGGGGGAGGAGTAAAAGACGACTTCCCAGCCCGGAGGAGGCGAGGCTTTAATGTGGAAGGAGCGGAGGTCCTCTAGGGAAACCTCCTGGTTGTTCCAGGTCAGGTGTACAGATCCGGGGCCTTGCAGGGAAGCGGCTTCCTGTAACAGGGGGAGCCTTTCCGGGTCCATCCCCATCAGGGTGGCCAGGGCGATGTCGTTCATTCCCGAGTGATTAGTCAGGGAGAGTACCCCCAGGGCCAGAGGTAACGAGTTAAGGGGGCCGTCGCCCTCGCCGGCGATGATGCCGTCACAGAGGCTGTACAATACCCGCTGGGGTTCCGGAGCCAGCTGGCCGTCAGGGGTTCCAAACAGCGCTATCTTATTCAGATCCAGAACCATCCGCCAGGTCGTATCGTTGCCTGGCCAGGCCCCGCGGCTATCCTGGATCTCCCCGGGAACCAGCCGCATGAACAGGTCTGAGAGGCGCGACCCGGCACGGTAGAGCGGCTTCCCCTGACGACGGTCAGCAAAATCGGAAGCCAGTTCCGCCATGAACCGCAACCGGCTTCCACCGGCGTAACTGTCACCCCCCTGCAACGAACCACCTAATCGGTGGTGCGGCAACCCCTCCTTGTCGCCCACCAGCCCCACCAGGTTCTTGACCGCCGCCGTCAGACCTACCTTCTGATGGGTCTTCACCTTGGGCAGGGAGATCACCACATCGTAGTCAAACAAGGCTTTTGTGATGGTATAGAGATGCCTGCCGGGGGTATGGCGTTGCTCAATCACCCGTGGATCATGATCCGTGACCCTGAACCGGGTACGTCCACCCAGAGTCACCGGCTCCAGATAACTCGACTCCCCGGTATCAAAGACCGCGTACTCAGAAAGGGGATAACGATCGGTAACAGGATTATTGAGCCAGGGTTCAAAGGTCTTGCGCCGGAAATCCCGGATCTCCACAGGAACGTGAACCATATGGCCCAACCGGTTCACCTCCCCGGAAAAGGAGGGCGTCACCAGTTGGTCCCAATGACACCCCTGAATGGGAGCATCGCCGATAAGCACCCGTTCCGGAGCACAGGAAAGCACGGCCCTGAGCGCCGCCAGCAGAAAATCGTGAGAGGTGCGGATACACCAGTCGTCACTCTCACGACGCGAATGGATCACCCAGTTGGGCTTCATCAACACCCTTCTCCCTCGGATCGCGGCAGGAAGACCATGCCTCTCCAGCATGGCCGATATCATCATTTGCAAAGCCTCACTCCGCCGGTAATACTCCTTGAGGCGCTCCACCGTCCTTTCCCGGTCCCCCGAAAAAAGAGGTTCAATGTCCACAAAAAAAACCATATCTTCAAAGCTATTCATTACCACTCTTCTTTGTTAGAATCAGTTCTGCCAGCTGGTCGCTGCTCATGAATTCCACATCGGGCCACTTCTTCCTGACCGTATGAAGCAACCGCCTGAAAGCAGGCAGGTTCCGGTCACGGTTGGCAGGGTCGATGGTGCCACAGAAGTTAAGACGGTGGGTACCCACAATGGCTGGTTTTCCCATTCTGAAAGCCATGGCTATGCGCTGCAGCGCGCTGTCAGTGCAATCCATGCCAGGATAGAGCGAGGGTTCAAACCCGGCATTGCGGACCAGAAAAAGCTGCCCCTCCCTGTTGCGTTCACCCAGGTAGTGCAGTTTACGCCTGAAGCGGTTTTCAGGGCCTTCGAGCGGCTCAAACTGAACCCAGATGCCCTGGAAAGCCCTGATACCACACTGGCGTAAACTCCCATTGAGCCGGCTGTCCCAGATATAGTTGGGGGCAATAAAACTCATGGAGCGGTAACCAAAGAGCTGCTCAAAGAGCTGCGTCCCTTCCAAAATAGCCTGCCGCTGAGAGTCCATTTCTGCCGGATGACTGAAATTCAAGGCATCGGCAAAAGCATCTTCCGTAATATGTTCACTTTCGCTGAGGTCGGCCATCCTGTATTGGAAAGCCATGCGTACGCGCCCCCGATTCTCACGAAGAGCCCTCAGCCAACGGAGGACATTGAGATGTTCCCGCCCATGGAATTGCGGCTTGAAAAGGGTTGCCTCCATCCCTTCATGCCATAGAGCAAAAGAACCATCATGGGAGGGATATCTCTGCAGGGTCTCCGGAAAGGGTTCATAATAATACTCCCGGAAATCCGAAGCCCTGATCCGGTCAAAATCAGGATTGGCGACAATGGTATTGAGGGTCATGACTGCAGGGTGGCCGGTATGGTCGTGCACCGAGGCCAACACTTCCATCAGGGCGGAGAGATCCTCCATCGAAGCCAGGGCATCCACCCGGTTAAAGGGGAACCGGTCCACCCGTACCCCATGGCGCAACAGGGCATCATATACCTCCCGCGAGGGAAGCCTGATGCTCCCCCAGTCATCGCTTTCCAGAACCAGGATCCTGCGCCGCAGGTGAATCCCCGGAACCAAAAGAAGATGGCGAAAGGCCGACCTGACAACCCCTTCGCCCAGTGAATGGCTTTTAGTGCCAGCTGTTGATTCTCTGGTCATCCTATCAGAATAGTATTTTCACCCACTCAATCAGGGGAGATTGCTCCGGAGAAAAAAGGGCCATCAACGGATTGCCCAGGAAGGTGAGAATCCCGATAAAATCAAATCCCATCCTGATATTGTAAAGGATAAAATAAGCGAGCAATGGGATGGAGAGGTTTTTGAGGAATTCAAAGGAGGGTTTACCGTGCAGGAGCGCGATGGCCGGAATAAAAGCGGCATAAAAGAGGGTGTGGGCGATGACAATGAAACGCGGTCCGGAAGGAATAAGGCTGACAATCTGGGCAAAGCCCCCCAGAAAAAGGGCAAACCCAAACAGTCTTTTCAGTTCCGGAGCAGCCGGGCTCCACTCCCGGCGTGAGAGAAACAGGGCGATGGCCCATAGGTAAACGATGGCATCGGCTACCTTTTCACTCACCTGCACGTAAAGCGGCAGGCCCATTTCCGTTTTCATAAGTGTTCGGGCATAATCCTCATTGGTATACCCTGTAAGGCGATCCCTGAAGACCTCGGGAAGGTAATCCAGAAGCTCTCTGACGGCTTTCAGGTCGATTTCCCTGAAAAAAGAGGAGGCAGTAAAAAAGAGAAACCAAAGGAGGAGGTTCCCCGGCAGTATAAGATAGAGGAAAAGGAGGGCCACCGGAAATAAGAATGAAAAATGGACCAGCAGAGAGAGGCTACTCCAGAGGAGTCCTGATTTTTTCCCTTCAAAGAACCAGAGGAGGGCCCCAAAGAGATAGATCTGGGCAGCGGTCCACATTCTGGCACCATTGATGTTCCAAACCGGGTTGATGAGCGCAAAAGCCCCCAGGAAGAGAAGGAGAACCCATCCGGTGGCAGGGCCGATACGGGCGTGGACCAGCCAGATATTCTGGGCCCAGAAGAAGCCGAAGACTGCGGCATAGAGGGCGAAGATCACCCTGGGATCGCCCGTGAACCAAGCCACTATCCAGGTAAGCAAGGGCTGATAAAGGTCGAGCATATCGGTTTTGGGTCTATAGAGGAGGGGAACCAACTGCTGCAGGCTAAGAGGATGGGCATGGGCGTTGATCAGTTCTCTGGCATAACGGGCCGAATCGGTGGTTTGAGCGCGGTAGGGATCCCCGTAAATGAATACAAACCCGAAATAGAGACAGAAGAGGCAAATAACGGTTTTCGTGCCCGGCATCCCCAGCCGCCGCAAGGCACTGACCAGTGCCCCGAAAGGCCACAGAAGGACCAGCACCGCCCAGTCAGCCTGCAGGGGTGGCATAAGAGGCACCCTGGCTCTCTCTGTGCCGCTATTTTCCAAAAACTGCTCCTCACCAGTGCACCTCTCCTCATCCAGACGATACCCGGAAGGGGCATCCCTGTTCTCCTGAGCGGAACCGCCCCAGGAATTCCCGTAAGATTCCTCTCTGAAACCATCCCTGAAAGTACTATCCATCAAGAAGTTTTAAAAAGGAAGCACTTACCGTTTCAACCCTGTAACGCTCCAGATCGTTAAGCTCAAACCGGTCATGGTAATCCCCGGCCAGAAAGGCATCGATGACTTTAGTATCCATACCTGACGAGGGGATATGGAGGACCGGCCGGCCAGCCAGGGCATAGTCAATCAGCTTGCTGGGCGACTGGACCTGGGGGTCAAACCCGAAATTGACCAGGAAGTCCATGCCGGCCAGTTGCGGCAGCAGTTCTTCCCGGGGGATATAATCCCTGATCTCCAGTTTGCCATTCAGAAGAGGGACAAAGGGGTCTATTAACTCCCGGGTTTGGGTAAATAATATAAACCGAAAATCGCTTCGGAGGGTCGCCAGGTAAGCGAGAAATTCCCCGGGGTCTCTCTTCTGCCTGATAAAACTGCCGGCAAAGGCAAACCGGGGGATTCCGTTGAGTGAATTTTCCGGAGCGGGCTTCACCTCGATGAAGCGGAACCCCTGGGGGATCTCCACCATTTTGGCATGGAACTCAGGGTAATAGTTGACCCGGAAAGCTTCCCGCGTGATGGAGATGAAATCGCACCTCCGCATGAACCATTTCTCCACATAAGCGAAATAAAAAGGTTTCCGGAAGCGGTCGAGGGTGTTACCCATGTAAGGGTCCCCACAGTCGGCCACCCATACGTCAGCGATTCTCCTTCGAGGCGTGCGTGCCAGGGCCACCCCCCAGTGCACCGGATAGGGCACGGCCACCGAAATGAGAAGGTCGTGACCTCCCTCATCAAGAAGTGCCTTTCTTACCATAAACATATACTGAATGTCGGGGTATTCCAGAAAGTGCTCCAGCATCCGTGCGATGCCCTGTCTTATAAGGCGAAGGACTCCATACCTGCGCCCTGTGGAACCTCCCGTTCCGGGCACCTTCCATCGCGGATTCCCCATATCCTTGAAATTCAGTCGATTTTCCTCCCAAAAGCGGGAGTAGACCGCCTTGTTCCGGGGAGTGATTACCGTGACGCTATGCCCCTGCCGCGCCAATTCACAGGCCAATTCGGTGGCTCTGAAAGCCCGCGGCGAAATCTCCGGAGTGAAGCTGGCCGTCACAATCAGAATACTTTTAGGTTCTCCCTTCATCGAGGTAGCGATCTGTTCTGCTTTCCCTACGGGCAAAGCCTCTTTTTTCTGTCTGAGGGCATTGCTCAGCATTAAGAGGGTGAAGATTCCAGCATCTTAACATAAAGATTATCATAACCTTCCAACTCTCCGTAAAAACAGTTATGGAATAGAATCGTCAGCTGCATCTCGTAGGTTCTGGCAATTTGCTGATAATAGCGGAAACACTCAATGATGGTTTCCTGATCATAACCTTTGTAATGCTTGAGGGTGCCATCCATGATGACCAGCGGGCGTTCCCGGAGGCGGAGCCGGTGCCGTCCGGTAAAATCAAAGACCGGAAAGTCATCACCTGTCCCGCACCGGAATCCTTCGTGATCGGCATAACCCAGAGTACTGTCGGTTTCCATGCCGTTATTCTCCCAGATTCTGAAAGTCCGTGAAACATCAAACCGGAGGTAGTGCTGCCGTCCTTCGGTGATCCGTTCATTCAGAGCGCATTCCAGGATCTCTCTTTCTCTGCGCCACCGTTCCTCATTGTCAAACGTGTAGTATCCAGGATGAAAACCAATGAGATGCCCCCGCCTCCTGATCTCGCTGACCTTGTCGCGGAAACGCTTCTTGTTGAGATAGAAGCGGCGGTCATTGGGCAGTCCTGTATTGGTGGACATAAAGTAAAAACGGGAGCGGAGCCCCAGTTTCTCGCTGTGCGACATCAGAAAATCAAAATAGTCATAAGGATTGGCCCCAGTCTTCCTGTACTGGTTAAAATGGTGACGAACCAGGGTAGTGCTGTGGCGTTTGAGTAAGTCACCCAGCAGAATGCGGCAGGTCGAAGGATAATCGAGGTGGTCGACGTCATGGGTCAAAACCAACCCGTAATGGCGGGTTTTTCGTTCACCCTTGTAACCCAGTCTTTTCAGCAGGTTCCACAGCATGGTTGCATATTCATTGACGATGGGCCGCTGAAGAAATCCCCCCGCTACGGCCAGGCTCTCCCTGCCCGGGAAGCGGTTGTGGATATCCCTCACCTGGATTACGGCTTCTTCCCATCGTGTCAGCATGAAAAAGGAAGAACCAAAGAGGTCGATTCCACAGACCAGACTCTTTTCATTCCATTGGAATTCATCGGTGCCATAAATCACCGGGATATCTTTTTCGCCTGTACAGGGATTCTTCATAAACCGCGTCACCGGAGGGATGGCCTCCCTGACCAGGTAGGTAAGTGGCAGCGGATACCTGCTGAAGAAATGGTCCCTGATGATCAACTCGGCGCCATCAAATAAGATATGGTATCCGGTTGGATCAGAACCGGGGGAGAGGGAATAGGGCAATCCCAGAAATCCGGAGAGCATCACGTCGATGATGTATTCCCTTTCAGGAAAGTTGTTGTCGGGGACCGAAACGTTCAACATAATAAAACCCTTTAGCAGAGGGCCTTGTATGGAGACAGGAGTCCACGTAAGGTGGCCGCCATCCACCGGGTAACTTCCCGGCGTGCACGCCGGCCGGCACTTTCTCTGCAAATATGGTAATAAACGATGGGAGAGGCGCCGAACTGGCGGAAATAGTGTTCAATACCTTCAACCATCGATCCTTCAAAATCGAAGGCTGCGGATACGCCGGAGGCATACCGGATCCCTTCCCATGCCAGGAGGGTGCGCGCCCCTGAAGCCACCAGATCCGGATCAGAACCGCTCAGCAGGGCATAGCATACCTTTTCATCATAGACATACAGGTTACCCGAATGATAGCGTCCTTCTTTGTCGCGGGCATAGATCAGCCTGCAAGCCCGGTGATCGCGGCAGGCCATGAAAAGCCGGCGGATCAGCTCAGGAGACCAGGGATTTCTGATCTTCTGCCGCCCAAAGGTTTTATCCAGTAACCCGATCAGGGGATCTATATCCTCTGAAACTTCCACCCTCACTTTTCTTTCCGCATTTCTGATGCATTGCCGGGTTTTGGGGGAGAACCCCCGGAAAAGAAGTTCAGAATCGCCCACATCATGGAAGCGGTAACTCACCTTGGGTTCCACCAGGAAATCCCTCCACACCATGGGCAGAAAATAGGTCACGGCAGGGTCCAGGTTAAGGTCGGTTCTGATGCCCGGGGGCAACTGGTCGAGGAGGAGGTTGGTGATTCTCTTCCTTTCGGTGAACCGGGGATCAGCGGGGGCGATATCCGGGTTCATCCAGAAGCCGGAGGTTTGGGTCAGCTGGGGAGTGGTGATTTCCCGGAGGTATGCAGCCACAGGCCACCGGGCCAGCAACTGGCCTCCCTCTTCCACCAGAAACACCCTCCAATTACCAGGAGCCACCGCCTCCATCCACCAGGGTTGCTCAAACAGACCATTGGCATAAGGGGTTATACCGGGACAGGTCATACTCCTCCTCCTTCCTGAAGCAGTTGATCTTTAAGCAACGGCATGATGATACCCCTGTAATCGATTTTGAACCAGCGGGCAGTTCCCCACAGTAACCCGGCATAAGGTACCGCCGCCAGAAGAATGTGCATAAGGTCACCGAGGTTGGGCCATATCACCCTTAACAGGATACTGACCAACAAGAGACAGAGAAACGCATGCAGCGCAACTATCAGAAACCGGCCCACCGGAAAAAGAACAAAGAAAGAAACCCCGATTTTTTTCGAGGAGAACCAGATGGACACGATGATGCCTCCCACAGCAATAACGACTGAAGCAATGGCCAGAACAAGGGGAGAATGAAAAAGGAGAACCAGAAAATAGTCGGTAACCCACAGGAGGAGCATCAGGCTGTAATTGAGCCAGGCATAGAAACGGGTCTCACCCAGGGAGATGAGTAATGGAGCAAAAATGATGATATTGAAAAAGTTCAGGCTCATGGCTGTCAGGAAGTACGCGGTTGAAACAGTATAGGCTCCCGAATAAACCAGGGTAATGACATCACGTGCAAAAAAAAGGAAGAAAATTACAATGGGATAGATCAGGATGGCCGATTTCTCCAGGGCATTGCGCCACAAGTCGGTGATCTGTGAAACATCCGATTTTTCGTGGACCAGCCTGGAGAAGAGCGGAATGAGCACATTGGAGGTGGCTCCTGTAATAATCCCCACCAGCGGAATTTCAATAAATCCATTGGTAAACTCGGCAAAGACAGCCGGACCGAATATACGGCTCACATAAAACTGGTTGGCAGCCCAGTAGACCACCCCTGCAATGGATGCAGTCACCAGGGGTAAACTGAATTTGAGGACCTCTGTCAGTGTAAGGTCGGGTTTCTCCATGACCACTCCCCTGAAAGGAATGGCTTTGAAAAACCAGGTGATCACCAGGATGACCACCGAGGCGGCAAGCCACCCCCAGATGGCTGTGATATAATCAGTCTTTATAAACATCACCGGGAGTACGACCATCACCAGCAACAGTAACTTGGTGATCACGTTGTACAAGGCAATGTAAGTGGTCTTCTGATAGGTTGCGAAGATCCCCTCGATGCCCAGGGTGGGAAGCAGCAGGGCAGGTACCGGGGAGAACAACTTAAGGCCGCGCGACAATTCGGGATTCCTCAGGATATCGGCGATCACCCCTGAAAATATGAACAGGAAAACCGAGAAGAAACATCCTGTATAAAAGAGAATTTTGGAAATTCTGAAGACGATCTCCTTGCCCTGGGCCAGGGAGTAACGGGGCAGGTAATAGCTGAAGACATTAGGCAATCCGGCGGTGAAAACAATCAACAGGGTATTGTAAACGTAGATGATCTGGCGGTAAGTACCATACTCCTCCTTCGAAAAATAACGGGAGAGAATGGCCACACTCAGCAGGGAAATACCCAGGGTGGTGACGCTTCCCATCACGATCCAGAAGGCCTGGATGGTGTTGTCTTTGCTTTTGGTCCAGAAACGAAGGTTCATGATAATGGGTGAGGGGCTCTAAGGGATTTTTTCTGATGGCAGGATCCCCAAACGGGCGATCTCTCTGCCCAGGGTGTTTGCCACCAGGTCAAAAGTGGTATCCTTGTAGTGGACTTCATCAAAAAACCAGGTGAGATTTTTGGGAATGGTCGGTTCCAGGTCTATGAAGAGGGCGCCCTCCTCCCGGGCGATCTCCCTGATACGGGCGTTGTATTGACGCATGCCACTGATGGCCGCATCAAAACTCCACTGTTTGCCCGGGCCGACCGCTTCCCGGCGAACCATCACACAGGCTTCCCTGGCCTGTTGGTTCATTTCTTCCGTCAACAGATTGGGCTGACTTAAAAGGATGACCTGCGTGCTGTCAAGACGGGCCAGCTCCAGCAACGTCCTGAGGTTGCGCGTGAAGGACGACAACCCGGGGAAGCTATCCTGAGTGACCACTTCACGGGGCTGATGGTACCAGCAGCGGGCCAGGTTTTCCCAATAGTGACCGAAGAGACCATACTGGTCGGGAAGTTGGGCCGACGGACCGTAAAAATGGCCGTAATCCCCACGGAACGGCCCCCTGCTGAAATAACTGAAATCGGCATTCTGCAACAGGTCGTTGATGTTGTGCATCACAATAAGCAGGTCGGGATGGTATAACCTCAGGTTGGTTTGGTAATTGATCAGCGTATGCAGAGAGGTATACCACTGCCGGCCCAAATTAAAGACCCGGAGAAAATCTGAACCGGTCTGTTGCCGCAGCAGATACTCCAGTCTTTCAGGCCATCCTCTTCCATGCGAATCCTTCATTTCCGTGGTGGACCCCCCCAGGCAGAATATCACATAATCCTTACCGTTCGGAAGGAGTTCGCCGGCTTCGGGCAACACAGGTTTCAGCTGGAGGTAAGGATGGTATAGTTCTACCAGGGTGCGGCTTTTCTGCTTGCCTCTGAGGTACCAAACGACATCAGCCAGCGGGTAGAGCAGCAGCAAAAGCAGGCTAACAGAGAGAAGCATGAGCAGCAGATGACGGGCCAGGGTTCTGTTCCGGAGAAGCACAACGGCTGCCACCAGAAAGAAGAAGGCCGGCAGGACCATCAGAGGAAGGTAAAGGTAGAGTACACGGCTTATAACTCCTCTTACTTCGAGAAACCAGGGGTCGGGATGGAGAAAGCCTGCCCAGAGATACCCCATGAGGAGCCCCATGGGGATGAGCATGCCGGCGGCCAGGATTCTTCGGGGCCCCCAGCCGCTACCAGGGTTTTTCAAGATCTTTGGCATCGTACCGATGGTTTCGTTCTACCCAGAGGGTGGTTTCCCTGCCAAGCCTGAGCCGGAGGGGGTCACCCCGAAAAAGCCGCGACAGACGGGCCAGGGGGAAAAGCAGCAGGAAATAGATGAGCGTCAATAGCACCACGGGGACCACTTTCCCCAGCAATACTGCGAGTTGCATCCAGGATCGGGAGATCAGGGTGGCCATGCGGGAAGATAAAACAGCGGCCAGACCCACTCCCCCGGCAGCCATAAGAAACCCCTCCCATCGGGTCAACCAAAAGAGCAGAAGCCCCCCTGTCACAATAACCAGGCAGTTTTCAGGGTGTCTGTGCTGTTCCATAACCCGGTTAAAATATAGTATAGATAAACGGGGCAATGGCACTGCCGCCACCCAGTACCAGGAGAATTCCCAGTAACAGGAGGATGATGATCACCGGCAGGAGCCACCACTTCTTTCTCTCATTCAGAAAGTTCCAGAGGTCGGCAAGGATTTCCATAGTTTTCGGGGATAATTATTAGCAACAGGATTTGAGAGGAGTGCCCCGGGAGAGGGGGGAGATCAGGAAAGAGGAATAGTGCAGGGAAAGGGGAATGCGTCAGGATGGCGTTGCAGAGAGAAGGAGAGCTTCACGGCAGGAGGCCGGGATCAGTCCAGGACATAATCGGCTTGCCAGTGGTCGTCTTCAGGCCAGGGAGGTTGTTCTCTCTTATCAAACAGGCAGTTGTTCATGATCAGAAAGTCCATTTCGGTCCGCATGAAACAGCGGTAGGCATCAGTGGGAGTGCAGACGATCGGTTCACCACGGACGTTAAAACTGGTGTTGACCAGCACGGGGCACCCGGTTCTTTCCCTGAAACGGGAGATCAGCGCCCAGAAGCGGGGATGGGTATCGCGGCCGACCGTTTGGATGCGAGCAGAGAAGTCGACATGGGTGATGGCGGGCAGTTCGGAACGGGGGGTATAAAGCCTTTCGCGAAGGGGCAGTTCGGCGTAGTTATCCGGGACCCGATGGCGAATCACCTCACTCACACCGGCCACCAGGAGCATGTAGGGAGAAGGGGTTTCCAGGTTAAACCAGCGGGAGGACTCCTCTTCAAGGACCGCCGGGGCAAAGGGGCGGAAGCTCTCGCGGTACTTGATCTTGAGGTTCAGCTTTTTCTGCATATCGGCATTGCGGGGGTCGCCCAGGATACTGCGGTTGCCCAGGGCCCGGGGCCCGAATTCCATGCGTCCCTGGAACCAGCCCACCACCATGCCCTGTTCAAGAAGAGAGGCCGTTTCCCCGGCCAGGTCGTCGAAACTGGCATAATGATGACAGGAAGCATTGAATTTGCGGATGGTGGAGGCGATCTCCTTTTCACCGTATTCGGGGCCCCAGCAAGCCCCATTCATGGAAAGAGCCGGGTCGCTTGTCATCCGGGGTTCTCCAAACCAGAGGTAATGGGCAGCCAGGGCGGCCCCCAGGGAGCCCCCAGCATCGCCGGCGGCAGGCTGAATAAAAATATGATCAAAGATTTTCTCCTCCAGCAGCCTGCCGTTGGCCACGCAATTCAGAGCCACCCCCCCGGCCAGGCAGAGATTCGGGGAGCCGGTACGCCGGCGGGCTTCACGGGCCATTCTGATCATGATACAGGTAGTCACTTCCTGGATCACCAGGGCCAGGTCGCATACCTCCTGCGTCAGGTCACTCTCGGGCAGGCGCCGGGGAAACCCGAACAGACGCTCCCACCGTTTCTCATCCACCATGCGCAGTCCGGTGGCATAACGGAAATAGACGGGATTCATCCACAGGGAACCATCCTCGTAAATCCTGATCATTTCGGAGAGGATCAGCTCCCGGTAGCGCCGGGTACGCTCCGAGCCGGCGATGCCATAGGGAGCCAGTCCCATGAGCTTGTACTCTCCCGAATTGACCCTGAAACCCATAAACCAGGTGAAGGCGGAATAAAGGAGTCCCAGCGAATGGGGAAACTGAAGTTCACTGAGGACGGTGATCCCATTCTCCCGGCCATGACAAAGGGAAGCGGTCGCCCATTCTCCAACGCCGTCGACGGTAAGAATAGCGGCCTCCCCAAAAGGAGAAGGATAATAAGCGCTGGCCGCATGAGAGAGGTGATGCTCGGGAAACAACAGGGGCACCTTCTTCGGATTAAAAGGGCCGAAATGGGAGAGTTCCTCCCTGATGATCTTTTTCAGAAAGAGTTTTTCACGGAGCCAGACAGGCATGGCCGTGATAAAGGAGCCCACACCCGAAGGGGCAAACCCGTAGTAGGTCTCCAGCAACCGCTCAAACTTGAGCCACGGTTTGTCGTAAAAAACGACAGCATCCAGCTCATCAAGTCCAAACCCCGAATAGTCAAGGCAGAAGTGGCAGGCGTGGGCCGGAAAGGAGGGGTCATGCTTTTTACGGGTGAATCGCTCCTCCTGGGCCGCAGCCACAATCCTGCCCCCCTCGGTCACCGTAGCTGCCGAATCATGGTAAAAGGCGGATAGTCCTAAAATCCTTTTCATGCCAGTTGATAAGGGGGACCGGAAAGGGATTTTCCGGGTTCATGAAGAGAAGGTGTTGTTCAAGGGGGAGAGGGTCTTCGCGGAAGGATGGGGCAGGTATGCTTCGCCGCGTCAGTCCCGGTTACGGAAGGGCTGGAAGCCATATTGGGATGAAAGATCCCTTTCCGCAAGAGACAAAAAGAGTACACCGGTCAGTGATCGTTGCCGGAAGAGATCAGAAAAGGCATTTTTTGTTTTAAATCCCGGATATAATTTACGAAAAATTTAGATAACTCCATTGATCAAACCAGATATTATTTATAATCAATTAGTTGAACTAAATTATTATATAATTAATTTTTATATTTAACATATAATTAGTATTGACACTTTGTATTAATACTTTGAATGATAAAGTATTAACACAAAGTATTAAACTATTTAACAATTTGATTTTATGTATCTTAAACAAATTCACCCTATTTCTCTCTTTGCTTTTTCAAACTTTTTACTACAGCTAGTGAACCTGTTCCCTGAGGAATCATCGAATTCCAGAACTTAATCGACTGAAATTCTGCTACACTAACGTTAAAATAAGTTAATTCTATCTCCTTAAGGCTGTTTGTATGTATTAAGACCCTATTTTTGCCTACCGAGATTTACAAACCTTGCTTTAACTGATAACAGCTTTCGAAGAGATCTCATCCTGATTACTTTTTATCATCTATCTGATTCTCTGCAACTTAATTGCACCGTGTCCATATATACATGTTATTAACCTTAAAATTATCTCTTTACATGATGAGGCTATTAGTTATTGTTGTGTTCTCCCTCTTTACGATCCATCTCAGTGCGGCCACGTATTATGTGGCGCCAGCCAACGCGACTCCTGCCGGCAATGATGCCGCTGCCGGAGACAAAAGCCACCCCTGGGCTTCATGGGAAAAAGCATTTACCTCCCGTAAACCCGGTGATACCATTATCTTCAGGGGGGGGGTCTACCCCACCACTGTGACCAGTGGAGCCGGAATCACTAAAACGGTCACCGGCACGGCCGACAAATGGGTGGTTTTCATGAACTATCCCGGGGAAGTACCCGTGCTGGACTGCAGCAATATCACCTCCACCTGGTACGGTAATACCTATGGCCTGAAGTTGTCAGGGTCTTATTACAAGCTTATTGGGCTGACGATAAGAAACGTCTGGCAAATTGACCCCGCAAATCCTGCGGATGAGACCTATGCTTTCAGAACTTCCGGGGACAACTACACCCTGGAGCGGTGTACGGCCCACAGTACCCATGGGTCAGGATTCTTCCCATCGGGCAGCAACGTCAGAATTACGAATTGTGATTCTTACGACCACTGCGACTCCCTATCCACCAGTTTGCCCGGGAATGACGGCTATGGATATTTCCATTATAACACCGGCACAACGGGAAGTATTTACTACAAAGATTGCCGTGCATGGGACAATGGCGACGACGGTTGGGCTCTGGCTGACAACTCCTATGTGGAAATTGATGGCTGCTGGAGTTTCAATAACGGCCGGATGGAAGGTGCAGGTAACGGTTTTAAAATCGGTTTTATTCCCCAGAAGGCATCCGTCCCCCTGCTCAGAGTGGTCAAGAACTCCATCGCGGCCTTCAACAGGGCTTCCGGGCTCACTACCAATGACAACAACGATTACACCATTGCCCCCTCCCAGATCTACAACAACGTCGCCTTCCACAACGGCTACTATTCCGAGTGGAATAATCCAGTGTACGGGTTTTATCTGTATAGTACAAACGGAACCGACCAGGAGGAGCTTCAACGGATTCTCAGGAACAACATCTCCTACAAGAACCAGGGGGGTGCCGTTGGGGACGGCTATTATCACGACGTCCTTTTTACCCATTCGCACAACAGCTGGGATATTTCCGGGCTGACGGTAGCCGATGCTGATTTTATGTCGGTCGATTCCACTGGCATTTCGGGTC
>ERZ1645192.1172-NODE-1172-length-22067-cov-8.178993_pt1 | contig 22067 bp, 18 predicted proteins | sample MGYA00575354_ERZ1645192 | MGnify/ENA primary metagenome ERZ1645192 (study PRJEB40844, sample SAMN11349763) | freshwater sediment metagenome | isolation source: river sediment | host: Sediment | place: India: Faizupur Khadar , New Delhi | collected 2017-02-21 ... | reverse complement strand
AGCCCGAACGGATCCTCCATTTCAAGTGGACCGGCTCCGATTTCAAGCCGATGCCCAAGAAAGGGAAATAATTTCACTCTTCGGCGTGTGCGATTTCGCACATCCGGAAATATACAAATACCTTGACTGATTGCAGAAAAACCGCATAATGAGCCTGTTTTTTTAACGGAGCCTTCGATGCGTCGACTCTTTCCTCTTATGCTCCCCGTCCTGCTGACGACGATCCTTTCCGCTTCATCGCTTCTGGAACTGGTCGGCGCCCCCGACAGTCCCAATCCCTTCACCGCCCGCACCGTTTCCATCGGCGGCGAAGCGGCCTATTTCAATCCGGCGCTACTGGTCGGCCAGCAGGATTCGGCCAAAGCGGGGTTCTTTATGATGGTCGAAAGTCTTTTCATCGACCATTTCAAGCGGCCGCTCACTGACGCCAACGGCGACGGCATCCCCGATATCGACATCGCCGACAGTATCTATGAAAAGGCGGCCTCCGACCAGATCAACAAGGTGAGCGAGGACTATATCGATCAGCGTTTCACCCCGATCCCCACCACCGGCCCGCGCGGACTGATAAAAAAGCGGGGGAGCGCCGACTACGACGACATCAAGATGGTGATCGCCCTCGGGGCGACCAAGACGATCATAGAGGACTGGCTCACTCTCGGTCTCTACATGCTCCTTCCCGCCACCAGCGTTCAGACGCAGGTTCCCTATTACAATGACGAGAGGGAGCAGTATTTCAGCAACTCGCTCCACTTTGAACTGCTGGAGGACCGCTCCCAGCAGTTCAACATCGCGTTCGGACTCGGCGGCAAGGTCAACGATTACCTCCACCTCGGCGCCGGTATCTCCTTCACCACCTACACACTGACCCAGACCGATGTCTATGTCCCCGATTCGTCGAATCCCGCCTTCCAGATACTCAACACTTCGCTCAAGGTGACCGGCTCGATCTCTCCCCATTTTTCGTTCGCCGCCTACCCGATCGACGATCTGGTCATCACCGGCACGGTCCATCTGCAGTCGGATAACGGCCAGATAGAACTGCAGAACCGGACGCAGGTGTGGGGCTGGGACTACGGGTACGATCCCAATGAACCCGACAAGAAGGTCACCCGCTATCTCGGCAGTTCCGGCTCGATGACCTACGGCTACGAACCGCTCCGGGTCGGCTGGGGCATCTCCTACGGCTTCAACATCGGCCACAACTATAAACTCGCCCCGGTCCTCGGCGGCACGTGGAGCCACTGGGCCACCTACGAAAATCGCCACGGTCTGCGGCCGCAGGACAAATGGCACGACAGTTTCACGGCGCAGGGCGGTATTCATATCTCGCACGAGGAGCGGCAGATCGGTTTCGACTTCTCGTTCGTCCAGACACCGGTCCCCGAACAGACGGGACGCGAGAATTATATCGACAATCACCGCCTTATCTGGGCGGCCGGCTGGACCGAATACTTCGAATTCGAAAAGTTCACCCTTGCCGGCGGGGTGCAGGCGCAACTGCAGTGGCTGTTATACCGCACCACGATGAAGGACCCGACCCGCACCGAGGCCGAAGGAGGCGTCGTCGACGAGTATCCCGACACCCTTATCGACTACACCGATCCCGAACGCAACCCGATCGCCGAGGCGCAGGGGCTTCAGACCAATAACCCCGGATTCCCCGGCTTCCGGAGCGGCGGCTTCCTTATCGGCACCTCACTTTTTATGAAGATACTTTACTGACCCTTTGAAGGAGCGTTACATGAAACTTTTCACGATCCTGTTCGCGGCGCTCTTCGCGCTCGCGCTCGTCTCCTGCGGCGACGACACCACCACCAAGCCGGTCGATACCGACACCGCCGGCACCGACGACACCATCCTCGACGATACCCAGCCCGATGACGCGGGCGAGACGGGCGACGATGCCGCCGCCACCGAAGAGGACCCGGTGCAGGACGATGTCGTGCCGGTCGAGGACGACGCCACCATCGTGCCCGACGAGACGACCGATGAACTGACCGATGAATTGGAAGACGAGGACACCGAACAGCCCGACGAAAACAATCCGCTCTTCGACACCTTCGTGGGCACATGGGCCGAAAAACTGATCCTCAAGAGCGACACCAAGACGATGATCGGCAATGTCTCTTCGACCACTACCCGCTATAAACTGGGCAAGATATCGGTCGAGAACGGCGAACTTAAGAGCGAGCAGACGATCTGCAAGATAGACAACACCACCTCGCAGGGCGACACGGTGTTCTATCAGAAATTCTGCGAAATCTACTGGTACTGGCGGCCGGGCGAATTGTCGAATCCGAAACCCGATGTCACCGTCACCGACAACGGCGGCACGATATCGTTCGTCGAGAACCGTTCGTGGGAACTGCGCGGCATGCAGAAGATGACCAATCCCGAGACCGATCCGATGCCGACCGCGGCGAACGACTCCCGCATTTTCGATCACGACGGGGACGGCCATCCCGCCTTCACCCTCGGCTTCACCTCGACCCTCATCAAGGGCGACATGTACCTCGTGCAACGGCTCAGCCACGAGATGACCGGCACCTACATCCCCGGCGACGGCGCCTTCGGCGCCGGTTCGAACCCCGATAAGATCACCGGCGGGGTCAACTGGACCGATCACCAGTACACCGTCGACGCGACCAACCCGACCCTCAAGAGCCAGACGGAAAGCACGATCCTCAACGATGAGAGCACCTTCATCTATGTACGGGTCCCCGATACCTTCACCTGTGACGATGTCTACGGCCAGAAGGATGCCCTGTTCAACTAAGCCGTTCCTCTTTCCCTAACAATTATCTTGCCAGCCGCCTCCGGCATCGGTACTATCCTTTCGTTGATAAACCGCTTCCGTTACGGAGGAACCCATGTCCCACCTCTTCACCGCCGAGGAACTGCATGCCATCGCCCGCGAGGCGGCCGCGCTCAAGGTGCCGCGCAAGGAACGGTTCGAAACGCTCATCGACATGATCGACGCCCGTTGGCCCGGTCGCATCGAGAAGCGACAGCGCTGGGTCCTCAACTCGGCCAACGGCGCTCTGGGAACGATGACCATCCTCTACGCGTCGCTTTCCGAATATCTCATCATCTTCGGTTCTCCCATCGGGACCGAAGGACATTCGGGCCGCTACTTCGCCACCGTCCACGATTTCATGGTCGAGGGGGAGATGTGGGTCTATGTCGAGGGCGACATCGAGCGGACCGTCTTCCTGCCGGGCGACCACGCCACCCTCAAGGCCCGTTCGTCGAAAGGGTACTGCATCCGGGAAGATGGCTGGATGCTCGAATACGCCCACGGCTGCATCCCGGCGATGCTCCCGGCCGGCGTCTGGGACAACCTCTTCAGCAACCTCGATTTCCGCAGCCTCTTCTGGACTTTCTGGGATTACGGCCGCATCACGGTGCGCGAACTCCTGCGCGGCAAGATATGAAGGTTCCGCCGCGACATTCTTTGTCATCGGCCGCAAAATGTGTCCGGGCAGAACAATATCGTTTTTCTTCTTCATGACGGCGCATTCACGCCGCGCGATACTCGCCGCAGCGGCATAGATCAGCGCAAGCATTTATTTTCAATGATTATTTTCTTTCCCGTAAAAGTTCTTGTGTCGGCATCATCACGATACACACCCTCCACACTCTTCTTTCTTTTTCCCGTATAGGACCATCAGGCCCGCTTTGTGCTTATGTATCTTTTCCGGCCAATAGGTGCCGGGAAGGTTTCCAGAACTATGTATGGAGGTTATCATGGCACGTTCCTGCAAGTTCATGAAGATGGCCGAGACCTTGAAATGCATCTACGCGTTCGAGGCTTTTCTGGCCAAAAAGCATCAGCTTTTGCTCAATGAAGCCATAGTGTTGTGCATTCTGGAGGAGGGGCGCGCCCGCCGCAGCACCGATCTGGCGAACGAACTGGGGGTCACCTACTCGATGATGTCGCGCACCCTTTCGGCGCTGGAACGGCACGCCTTCATCGACCGGGCGATCGGCACCGAGGACAAGCGCGAGATGCATTTCACCATCACCAAGAACGGCAAAAAAATGGTCAAGGAACTCGGCGACGGCTTCGACTTCGGCGAATTCATGGCTCTTTTCGGGAAAAAGAACGGCGAGTAGCACGACCGGCGTTCGCCGGACCATTTTCCGCGCCGGGAACCGATAAAAAAAATTGAAATCCGCCGCGCCGCAGGGTAGTATCTTCTGCTTTGAAGAACTGCCGCGGGCGGATGCCATGGATCTCGTACAACAGATCAACCGGATACTCGAAGAAAAGAAAGGGTTGATCGGCGCGACCGACCTGATCATCTTCGAAAGCACCAACGGCTTCATTCTCGGCTCCACCGCACCGGGAGAGAAGGTCGATCTTGAATCGCTCGGTTCTCTTACCAGCGGCGCGCTGACCGCCATCGACATGCTTTCCTCTCTCTTCGCCGGCGGCAAGATCGGCTACCTCGCGCTCGAGACCGCCGAAGAGAACATGGTCTTCCAGCGTGTCGAGGAGAACTACTTCCTGCTCGCCGTGGCGCCGCGGACCGTCCGGCTCGGCTACCTGCAGATGAAACTCGAAAAACTCGTTCCCCTTCTCCGGGAACCGGTGGCGCAGTTCGTCGAGGCGAGCGCAGTACGGATATCCGACATCGACATTGATGAGATACAAGCCTCGCTGGACGCCCAGTTCGACGACCTCTTCAAGGAGGACAAGTAGACTATGGCGTTCATCAACAAGATCGCCAAAGAGGTCAATATCAAGATCGTCTACTACGGCGCCGGTCTGTCGGGCAAGACCACCAACATCGAATACATCTATAAAAAGGTCGACCCGACCAAACGCGGCAACCTCATATCGCTCAAGACCGAGACCGAACGGACACTGTTCTTCGACTTCATGCCGGTCGATATCGGCAAGGTGGGCGATATGAACATCCGCGTCCACCTTTATTCGGTCCCCGGGCAGGTCTTTTACGATCATTCCCGCAAACTCATCCTCAAGAACGTGGACGGTCTGGTGTTCGTCGTGGATGCGCAGGTGGAGCGCATGGACGCCAACATCGAGAGTTTCTCCAATCTCAAGAAGAATCTTCTGATGAACTCGATACTCTTCGAGAAAATGCCGCTGGTGGTGCAGTACAATAAACTCGATCTTCCCAATGCGGCGCCGCTCGAAGAGATGAAGGGCCTGTTCAATCCCAACGGGAAATACCCCGAATTCGTTGCCTCGGCGCTCACCGGCGAAAAGGTGTTCGACACCTTCAAGACCATCGTAAAAATGGTGATAAAGAATCTTTCCCTCTGACATCGGGTAACGGTCATATGCTACGCTGTCCCGTCTGTGTGAAGAGCGATATGGTCGTGCTCGAACTGGAGGAGATAGAGGTGGATCACTGCCTTTCGTGCGGCGGTGTATGGCTCGACGCGGGCGAACTGGAACTGCTCATGGGCGCGGCCGACCGTGCCGCTGCCCGCGATAAACTGCGCGACACCGGCGTCGCGGCGGGATCGCGCAAATGCCCCATCTGCGGTAAGACCATGGAAAAGGCGGTATCCTCCTCGGCGGAAGGGGAAGTGACGCTCGACCGCTGCCCCGCAGGACACGGCATATGGTTCGACGACGGCGAACTGCAGGCGGTGCTGGCCTGTGGCTGCGGCGCCGACGGACGGGTGGTCGCACTGGTCAGAGATATGTTCAGGTCTCGGATAACAACCGGCAAGGGAGAATGACATGATGGTATCGGTCCTCATCTTCATCGGCACCCTGCTCGTCATCGGCATCGCGCTGTTCCTCGCGATCGTCTCGATCTACAACGGGCTGGTGGGGCTGCGTAACCGCGTCAAGAACGGCTGGTCGCAGATAGATGTCCAGTTGAAACGCCGTCACGACCTTATCCCCAACCTCGTCGAAACGGCCAAGGGATATATGCAGCATGAGCGGGAGACCTTCATCCGCGTCACCGAGGCGCGCGCCAAGGCGATGGGCGCCGGAGCGGGTTCGCCGCGCGAAGTGGGACAGGCCGAAGGCGGCCTTTCCGATGCGCTCGCCAAGTTCCTGCTGACCGTCGAGAATTACCCCGAACTCAAGGCGAACGAGAATTTCCTGCGTCTGCAGGAGGAACTCACCTCGACCGAGAACCGCATCGCCTACGCCCGGCAGGCCTACAACGACGATGTGCTCCAGTACAACAACAAGATAGAGATGTTCCCCTCCAACATCATCGCCGGGATGTTCCAGTTCCTCAAATCGGAATTCTTCCAGATAGAGAACGTGAAGGAACGCGAGACCCCGCAGGTTAAATTCTAGCGGCGGCGCGCAGGACCGGCGGCGGTGTGGGAACTCATCGAGAACAATAAGCGGCGGTCTGTCCGGCTGTTCGTCTGTCTGTTCGTCGTGCTGGTCGTACTGGGCGCCCTCATCGGCGAAGTGGTGCTCCCCGGCGCGCGCCCGTTCACCGGGCCGGGGATATGGCTGGGGATCGGCGTTGCCGTCGTCTTCGCGTCCATTCTCGGCGCCGTCGCCTACTGGGCCGGCGACGATATCGTCATGTCGGTGAGCAAGGCGATACTGGTCACCAAGGAACAACATCCGCAGCTCTACAACATCGTCGAAGAGATGCAGATCGCCGCCGGACTGGGCCGTATGCCGGAGATATACCTCGTCGTGGACGACGCGATGAACGCCTTCGCGACCGGCATCCGGCCGGAGAAAGCGGCCATCGCCGTCACCGACGGCATGGTCGAACGGCTCTCCCGCGACGAACTGCAGGGGGTCGTGGCGCACGAGATGTCGCATATCGTCAACCGCGACGTTCTATTCATGTCGTTCGCCGGCGTTCTGCTCGGCTCGATCACGATGCTCAGCGAAGGCTTTCTGCGCGGGATGTTCTATTCCAGCGGCAGCGGCTCGCGCCGCGGCAAACTGAGCGGCGGCGGCCGTTCCCATCCGGCGATCCTGTTGATCGCGATCGTCTTCGCGGTGCTCGCCCCGATCCTTGCGCGGATATTCTATTTCGCCATCTCACGCCGGAGGGAGTACCTCGCCGACGCAACGGCGGTGCGGCTGACCCGCTATCCGATGGGGCTCGCCTCGGCGCTCGAAAAGATCAACGGCGATCCGGTCGATCTGGAGATATATAACCGCTTTACCGCGCCGCTTTTTATCGTCGATCCCTATGTGGGTCTCCACCAATCGCAACGCTCCATCATCCCGACCGGTTCGACCCATCCGCCGGTCGAAGAGCGGATATCCATACTTCGGGCTCTTTCGGGTGCCGGTTTTCGCGACTATCAAAGCGCCTATGTGAAAATAAGAAAAGAGGCCGAACTCATCCCCGAACGGATGCTCCGCGACAAGACCGCGGTCCCGCTCCGGGAGGCGACCGCCGGAGAGACCGCCGGGGTCGAACCGATCCGCAAGCAGAAACACCGCGAACTGGGCGATATCGTGATGGCCGGGGCCGGATTCCTCTTCCTTCCGTGCGTCTGCGGACTCAAGATGAAGGTACCGCCGACCCTCGGCGCGTCAAGCGTGCCCTGCCCCCGCTGCGGCCGACTGCTGATCCTGCCGTCGGTCACCGCCGGCATCACCCACACCGGCCCCGAACCGGCACAGAAGAGCGTCGCCGACGCCGCGCCGCTTTCCTATGAACGGAAAAGCGACGGCTGGGAGAGTTTTGCCTGCGACTGCGGACACCCGGTGCAACTTTCCCCGTTGTTCCGGTCGCGTTTCATCCGTTGTCGGGGCTGCGAGAAAGATATAGAGATACGGTATCCGGGAACTACTCGCTGAACGAGATCTCGCTCAGCAGATGCTTCATGCTCTCCAAGCCCTCGGCGATGTTGTCAAGGCTGGTCGCGTAGGAGAAACGGATGTAGCCCGGCGCGCCGAAGGCCTCGCCCGGGACCACCGCGATCTTCGCCTCGTCGAGCAGCAGGCCGGCGAGTTCTATCGTGCTGTTTATCTTGTGATCGCCCAACATCCCGCCGAGATACTTCTGAAAGTTCACGAACAGGTAGAACGCGCCGTCGGGCTTGATGCATTTGAGATGCGGTATCTTGGAGACCTCCTCGTAGATAAAACGGCGGCGGCGGTCGAACTTGCTGACCATCTGCTCGACATCGGTCTGCGGACCGCCCAGCGCCTCGATGGCGGCGTGCTGCGTGATGGTGTTGGTGTTGGAGGTGGTGTGGTCGAGGAAATGCTTCGCGCGGTCCATGACATCGCGCGGCCCGGCGACATACCCGATGCGCCAGCCGGTCATCGCGTAGGACTTTGAGAAGCCGTTGACGACGATGACGTTGCGGCGCAGTTTTTCGCTCACCACCGACGCGGCCGAAACATGGGCGTTGGTATCGTAGGTGAGCCGCTCATAGATCTCGTCGCTGATGACGTATATCTCGCGCTCGGCCAGATAGTTGACGATCTCCTCGAGGTCATGGACGCGGTAGACCGCGCCGGTCGGATTGTTGGGCGTGTTGATGATGACGGCGCGGGTCTTGTCGGTAATGACCGGCTTGAGGTCCTCGAGCGTCAGCCGGAACCCGTGATCCTCCCTCGGATGACAGAACACCGGCACGCCGCGAGAGAGCTTCACCATGCTGACATAACTCACCCAGTAGGGGACCGGGATGACCACCTCGTCCCCCGGCGAGACGATCGACTGCAGGATCGCGTAGATGCCGTACTTGGCGCCCGGCGTCACCGCTATGTTCGCCTCCTCGTAATGAAGGTTGTTCTCGCGCAGGAACTTCTGGCGTATCGCCGTCTTGAGTTCCTTGATGCCCGACGAGTCGGTGTATTTCGTGAACCCGAGATCTATCGCCTTTTTCGCCGCCTCCTTGATCCGCCGCGGCGTATCGAAGTCGGGCTCGCCCGCCGAGAAACTGACGACATTGAGCCCCCGCTCGTTCATCGCCTTGGCCTTCGCGGCGATCTCGAGCGTCGCCGATTTTCCGATCATCGAAGTGGAACTGCTCAAACGGCTTTTCTTTTTTTCCATGGCTTCTCCGCCAGCGCTCTCCGCCGGTTTTTTTTCGGCATCTTTTTTCGTCATGACGATCGCTCCTTCCGGATATCAGAACAGATTGCGAACAAGTTTTTCATGCTGACCCGCCTTAAGCTCGACGGGGACCACCTTGTCGATGTTGTAGGTCTGGTTCTTGAGGCGTATCTTGTATTCTCCCGGCGGCAATTCATGTTTGTTGAGCGGTGAATTGCCGATCTTGTTCTCGCCGATGAATACCGTTGTTGCGGGGGTGGTCATGACCGTCAAATAGGCGCGGTCGGGCTTGAGCCCGTCGGTGTCGTGCGCTGCGGACTTGGGCTCTACCTTTTTTTCCTGCCTCTCCTCTTTCTTGGGCGGCAGTTTCAGCCCTTTTGAATGCTTCATGATGAACTTGACCTCCCGGTTCTCGTTGGCCGGGATCGGATCGAGATTCTGCTGAACGGGCAGGTAGTCGGTCTTTTCGAGACGGACCGTGATCTGGACGCCGACCGGAGCGCTCACCAGCGCCGGGGTCAACTCGCCGGTGTTGCGGTCATTGATGAATATCTGCGCGCCGTCGGGCTCCGATTTGACCATGACGAAGGTCTTCTGTTCGCCCACCTTGAACATTTGGGCCACTTTGGTCTGTGTCTCGCCCACCGAGAGCGTTATGGTCTCGCGCTTCACGACATAGCCGTCCTTGCGCAGTTCGAGTTCGTGCTGGCCCGGCATTATGCCCTCGAGTTTGCACGGCGTTTCGCATCGTTTGTGCTGCATAGTGTTGGCATCGAGATTGACCAGCGTCGCGAAGACGTTCGAGTCGACGATGAGCGTCGCGGCGTTCTTCTGTTCCTGTATCATCATCCAGCCGGCTATGGCCAGCGCTGCGACCATGCCCATCGCCGCGACGGTCAGCACCGCCTTTTTGAAGCCCGAACCGGCGGTGGGCCGGCGGATCATCTCGCTCTCGTCGTCCTCATCGTCGGGAGAGGCGCGGGTCGGCGGAACGATCTGCGGCGTATAGTTCTTGGGCATCTTCAGTTTGCGGTATTCGTCGAGTTTGTTCTGATCCTCCTCCAGCTCATCGGCGAAGAACTCGTTCATGAAATTCATGAGATCCTGCCGGTCGAATTTGCGGTTGCTCGAGAATACGTAGCGCTTCAGGTCCTCGGCGAATTCGCTCGCCCACTGGTAGCGGTCGTCACGGTTTTTAGCGAGAGATCTAAGGACGATACGGTCGAGTTCAGGCGACACATCGTGATTGAACACCGACGGCGGCGGGACCTCGGCCTTACGGATCTTCTCCAGCGTTTCGACATCGTTCTTGCCCAGAAATAGCCGCTTCCCGGTGAGCATCTCGAAGAGCACGACACCCAGCGAGAAGATATCGGAACGGCGGTCGAGCGGCATGGCGCTGACCTGCTCGGGCGACATATAACTGAACTTTCCCTTGAGCATTCCCGCCTGCGTCTTGGTCGACTTCGATTTCGCCTTGGCGATGCCGAAATCGATGAGCTTCACCGTCCCCTCATAGGAAACGATGATGTTCTGGGGCGATATGTCGCGATGGACGATGTTGAGGGGATTCATCTTTTCATCGGTCTTGCGGTGGGCATAGTCAAGCCCGTCGCAGACCTGCGCGATGATGTGGGCCGACTGTTCGACCGGCATCAGCAGTTCCACCTTCTTGAGCCGCTTGCGGATCGTTTTGAGATCGCGGCCGTTGACCAGTTCCATCGCGATGAAGTAACTGTCCTCTATCTTGCCGAGTTCCAGTATCTGCACGATGTTCGGGTGCTGGAGTTGGACCGCTATTTTGGCCTCGTCGATGAACATGCGTATGAAATCGCCGTCCTCGGCGACCTCGGGCAGTATCTTCTTGATGGCGACGATCTTCTCGAAGCCCTCGACTCCGAACATCTTGGCCTTGAAAACCTCGGCCATGCCGCCGACATTGATGAGTTCCAGCAGATAGTATTTCCCGAAAAGCCGGGGTAGTTTAAGGGCGCTGTCGGTCACGATCCGGTGACTCCGCATTTAAAAAAACAGTGCTATACTAGTGGTTCGCGCATGACATGTCAAATTTTTAAAACAATGCCATTTTTTCCTGCCAATCTGACAACGCGGCGACCTGTGGCGGAAATTTTACTTGCAACCATTCGATATCACGTATATTAAAAAACGGCATGCGAGTTGCATAATGGGCCCCTTTTTTGTACCATGTCGCCGTTCTGCATGAGGAGATGACGATGACGAAAAAATGGGATGTCGCGGTGGTCGGTGCGACCGGCGCGGTGGGCCGTGAGATATTGGCCATATTGGAGGAGCGGGAGTTCCCCGTCAAGCAACTGACCCTCTACGCGAGCGAACGGTCGCTCGGCACCGCGGTCGAGTTCAAAAAAGAAGAGCTTCTCGTCACTCCGCTGACCGATCAGATCGCCGGATCGGTGCGTCATGAACTGGTCTTTTTCTGCGCCGGGACGCCGGTCTCACGGCAATTCGCGCCGCTGTTCGCCCGGAATGGCGCCATCGTCATCGATAAAAGCGCCGCCTTCCGCATGGAATCCGATGTGCCGCTCGTCGTCCCCGAGGTGAACGGTCATCTGGTCAGAAAACTGCCGAAAGGGCGCATCGTCGCGAACCCCAACTGCTCCACCATACAACTGGTTCCCTACCTGCAGGTGCTTGATGAACTTTATGGTCTCCGTTCGGTGGTCGTGTCGACCTATCAGAGCGTAAGCGGCGCGGGACAGGAGGGGATCGATGAACTGCACCGGCAGACCGCCGATATTTTCGCCTGCCGTGAAACGAAGCCGACCGTCTTCACCCAGCGGATCGCCTTCAATCTGATACCGCACATCGATAAATTCAACGCCGACGGCTATACCGAAGAGGAAAAGAAGCTCATCAATGAGACGCGCAAGATACTCGGCCGGCCCGACCTCGACATCGACTGCACCGCGGTCCGCGTCCCGGTCTTTTTCGGCCACGCCGAAGCGGTGACGGCCGATCTGGAGCGCCCCGCCGACCTTGCGCAGTTACGCAACGCCCTGGCGGAACGGCCCGAATTCGCGGTGATGGACGACTTCGAGCAATTGCTCTACCCGACACCCGCCGACGCCGCCGGCAAGGATGCGATACTGGTAGGCAGGCTGCGGTACGGCCGCTCGGGCGACGACCGGTCGCGCGTGAACGGCTGGGTGGTCGCCGACAATATCCGCAAGGGGGCCGCCCTCAACGGCATCCAGATCGCCGAGTTCATCATCGGAAAGGAGAGATCATGAAGTATGTCCTTGTTCTGATCGGCCTGCTGCTTTCCTCCGTTCTCGCGGTCGCCGGGGAGATAGAGAAGCTCGCCCTCGACCCCGAGCACGGACGCCTCAACAATGCCGGAACGATCGAGATATCCTTCGATCTGCCCGACCACGGGAGCGCCGAGGAAGCCTATCTGGAAGTGACGGTCAACGGCATCGCCACCCGTATCCCCGGTGCCGAACTCGATGATTTCTCGGCCACCGGCAACAGCCTGACCCTGAAGGGCGAGGAGCTGTATGAGCTTGCGGGCGGCGCGATCGCGGCCCGGCGACTGTTCGCCGGCAGCGACGCGCTTACCGGCGATGACGACATGTTGCTCGCCGAACAGGACCCGCTTCCCGACGAGGAGGATATCGTTCCCGACGAAGATGCGGCGGCCGACGGAGAGATCGGCGACGAACTGCTCGCCGATGCCGACGCCGAACTGCCCGATACGGATGCGATCACGACAGAAGAATGGCCTGCCGAGCGGGATGGTCAGTACACCGTGAGCCTCGTGGTGATCATTGATCAGGACAGCGCCAACGACGCCGATGCCGACATGGATGCCGATGCCGAGGATGACGCCGTTCCCGACGAGGATATTTATCTGGCGCGCGCGCCGATCTACGGCACCGGGACCGAGTCGCGGGAGTCGTTCACGGTGATGCTCGATAATGTGCCGCCGCAGGAACCGGCCGACGCCACGGTCGAAGGGGGGAACAGAAAACTCATCGTCACCGTCACTCCGCCGACGAAGGATGCCGCGGGTAAAAGCGGCGAACAGGTCGGCCGCTACCACGTCCTGTTGTCGGGCCGTTTCCTGAATGACGGGGCCGAGACCGCCTCTTCGCTGGAATATGTCTTCACCGTCGACAAGAGCGACCGCGATGACGAGACCCACTCCTTCACCATAGAGGGGAAGGACGGTCTTTCCCTCATAAACAACGACGCCGGCAACGACGCCTATACCTATACGCTCCGGATCCGGGCCGAGGATCTCGCCGGGAATGCCGACGCGGCCCGGTTCGTCGAAACGACCGGCTCCGCGCTGACCACCGAGGGCTTCTGGACCCATTACAAGAGCGCGGGCGGAAAGGAAAAGGGAGGGTACTGCTTCATCGCGACCGCCGGCTACGGCAGTTATACGCATCCCCATGTCAAAGTGCTTCGGGCATGGCGCGATGCGTTCCTTGCCCCGACCGAGACCGGCCGCGCCTTCATCGCGTGGTACTACCGCACCGGCCCGATGCTGGCCGACTGGGTGACCACTCTGCCCGGCGCCCGGCCGCTGACGCAACTTCTGCTCTTCCCTCTGGTGATGCTGGCGTGGCTGCTGCTTCATCCGCTGGTGTTGATAGCCCTTCTGGCCGCCGCCTATATCCCCCTGCGGCGTCTGCGCGGTCGGTGCTCCGCAGCGGCGCTGCTCTGCCTTCTCGCGCTCCCGCTTACCGCTGAAACCAACTCGCCGGGATACGACATCGTCCCGGAGGAGGCGCAGGAGGAAGAGGAGGACAAACTGCACGGCGATCTGGTCATCGGCGGCGGCTTCTACGATCCGTCGAATATCGATAAAAGCGCCGCCGGCAACCCCATCGCCGAGGTGCTGAGCTCCGACCTCAACTTCATGCCGACCCTCTACGGCGGGATCGACATACCGGCCGGAAGGTATCTCAAACTCACTCCTCATGTCGGCGTCGGCTTCGTGGAGCTGACGGGGCGCGCGATGAAACTCGACGGGACGCGCGGCACCGAACGGACCTACCTGTATGTTCTGCCGCTGATGGCCGAAGTGAAACTGCGGCCGGTCTATGAATTCCCCCTCCGGCCCTATCTCGCGGCCGGTTTTGATTATTATTTCTGGTGGATCATCGAGGATGGCCACCTCGCCATGGACGGCGGCAAATTCGGCTTCCACGGCACGGTGGGGATCCAGCTATCGCTCAACTTCATCGATCCCAAGACGGCGATAAAACTGCGCGAATCGACCGGCATCCTCGACACCCACCTCTTCGCCCACTACCGTATCGAACGGGTTGATAATTTCTTCGACAAGAACAGTTTCGACCTCTCCTCGAGCCGTTTCGAATTCGGCCTGATGTTCGATTTCTGACATGTATGTCCTTCATCTGGCATTCTGCGGCGCCGACTTTCATGGCTGGCAGATACAGCTGAGCGACCGCTCCATCCAGCAGACCCTCCGCAAAGCGCTGGTCCATATGTTCGATACCGAGGATTTCACCAATCCTTCGGGCTGCGGCCGCACCGATCAGGGGGTCCATGCGATCGAGTTCCTCGCGACGGTCAAGGCGGTCCGAGAAATGCCGACCGACAATATGCGGATGGGGCTCAATTCGCTGCTACCGCGCTCCATCCGGGTGATGAAGGTCGAGCGGATCGAGGGGTACCGCGACGCCCGCGCGCTGGTCGCCGGCAAGCAGTACCGCTACCTCATCGCCCGGACCGACGCCCTGTCGCCGTTCCTCGAACATCTCGTCTGGCAGAGCGTCTACCCGCTCGACACCGCCCCGATGCGCGCCTGCCTCCCTCATCTGACCGGCACCCGCGACTTCAAATCTTTTCAGGCATCCAATACCGAGATCGAGGAAACGATACGCACCATTCATCGTATCGAGGTACAGGAAAAGGGTCCCTTCATCGCCATCGATGTGGTCGGTGACGGCTTCCTCAAACACATGGTCCGCATCCTCTGCGGCACGCTGGTGGCCGCCGCCAAGGGGCGCATTGATCCTCAGGAGCTTCCCGCCATTCTCGCCGCGCGCGACCGAAGCAGGGCAGGAGAAACGTTGCCCGGCAAAGGACTCTATCTCTATCGTCTCTTCAGGGACGAGGAGAGCCTGCGGAACGCGACGATAGCCCCGTTCTCAACCGACATGCTGTGGAACTGCCGCTGAATTAAAACCGTTCAGACCGTCGGGCGCAGACGCCGCGAAAGCATCGAAAGAGGCGCGCCGAAAAGCGTCATAAGGGAGGTATACAGGAAGCCGAACTGGAACAGCATCAGGAACGGGACGCTGAACCAGAGCGAACTGTACAGCGCGAAATATACCGTATAGGTGAAATAGAGCGCGAAAAAGAGTTCCACGAAGGTGACCCAGTTGATCGCCTTGGAGCGATACACATTGCAGAATATCTTCTGAACATGGCTCTGTTCGGGGCACTTTTTCGTGACATCGTATTTCGGTGTCCGGACGAAGGGTGATTCCTTCTTCAGAAGCGCCTCGAAAACCGCCCGCGCGTTGTTGATGGTGAGTCCGATGCCGAGCGCCATGGTGATGGGCAGGTAGATGAGTGGGCTCAATTTCGACCGGTGCGCCATGCTGCGGGTCTCGTTGATGACGGCGATCTCGGAGTAGAAGTAGAATATCATGACCGAAACGGTCGCGAGGATGAACACCGGCATATCGAAGAAGAAAACCTCTTCGAGTCCCTGCCGGAACCGCAGGACGATGTTGAGCGGCAGAAGAAGACAGAAGAAGGTCATCAGCACATAGGCGAAGTTGGCACCCAGATGGAAGAACGATTCGAGCTTGACGCGCCACGGTATCGATGAGCGCAGTATAGTGGGATATATCTTGAGAAAGACCTGTATGGAACCCTTTGCCCAGCGGAACTGCTGCGACTTGAAAGAGGATATCTCGACCGGCAGTTCGGCCGGCACGGTGAGTTCGGGCAGGTAGATGAAGCGCCAGCCTTTGAGCTGAGCGCGGTAGGACAGATCGAGATCCTCGGTCAGCGTGTCGTGCTGCCAGCCGCCCGCGTCGGCGATGGTCGATTTGCGCCAGATGCCGGCGGTGCCGTTGAAGTTGAAGAAACGGCCCGACCGGTTGCGCGCCGTATGCTCTATCATGAAATGGCCGTCGAGCAGGATCGACTGGCTTTCGGTCAGTATCGACCAGTCGCGGTTGATATGATCCCAGCGGGCCTGCACCATGCCGACGCCCGGATCGGTGAAGTGCTGGATGGTCTTTTCGAGGAAATCGGCGTCGGGGAGGAAATCGGCGTCGAAGACCGCCACGAACTCGCCGCGAGCCGTGTGGAGGCCATGCTCGAGCGCCCCCGCCTTAAAGCCGGTACGGTCGGTGCGGTGAATATATTTGATATCGATGCCGCGTTCCCGCACCCGGTCACAGACGCGCTCCGCGATGGCGACCGTGTCGTCGGTCGAATCGTCGAGCACCTGTATCTCGAACCGGTCTCTGGGATAGCGGATCTTGGAGACCGCCTCGACGAGCCGTTCGACCACATACTTCTCATTGAAGATCGGCAATTGGATCGTCACCACCGGAAGCTCCGCGAAGGAACCGAGGGGGACGAACCCCTTGTTCCGGTACTTGCGGTAGAGGTATATCATATAGTAGCGGTGTGCGCCGAAAATCGAGAGCACCATAAGGAGGAATACATACGCGTAGAGGGCGAACTCTCTCATAACCCCGGGACCATCGAAGTTACTAAAAAACTGGCCTCATAGATAACCTTATTTTTAGGGTTGTCAATTTTTTGACTTTTTTACAAACCGCTTAATTGTCCGGATTTTTATGATTATTTTTGCAGAAAGAACATCGCCCGAAAAAAAAGCTGTCCCGGACGACGCCTCCGCACTAGGGACATTCGGGATATTTCATGATCTCGAGCAGGTCGTCGGGAAGCGGGTCGCCCTCTTCCAGCGCCAGATTCGGCAACAGCCGGGGCGGATAGAATTCGATCGTCGATGCGACCAGCGCAAGCCGGCCACCCTCGATCGGACTCGACTGCCACGCCTGATTGACATGGACGGTCCCCCAGAAACCCATTGCGACCACGCAAGGGGCGCCGCCCGAGGTCCCGACGAGCCGGAAACGGACCATTTTCTTGTTGAAAAAGATGGTGTCGGTGCTGTTGACCGAATATTCGGCCTGCGCGATGACGCCGGGGGGGAACTCCAGTTCAAGGTAGGGGTACAGTTCGCTGGTCCCGACGAAGGAGTGCTGGCGTACGAAAGTGGTGTAGTTCCCGCCGCCGGCCGGGACGGTGGAGGCGGCCGACCACGTGTCGGTCGCCGCGACCGGGGGGAAAGGAACATTGTCGCCGTACAGCCCGTAGAAGGCATCGTAGCGCTGTAGTCCCTGTTCGCGGTAGACCGGATCTCCCATGCGCGAATCGTCGAGGACGTATTCCGTATAGAAATCAAGCGTCGCGACCCCCCAGACATCGGTGTTCTTGGTGCATTCGTTCATCGCCCAGCCGAGGCAGTTCTGTTTGCAGTTGGCGATGCCGGTGAGCCCCGGATTTATCTTCTGACAGTCGCTGGGTGCGAAATCGCACCGCTCCTCCGCTTCGACGAACATGTTGCCGCAGACCGGCGTGTTGTCGGGAACGACCGCCGCGTCGTCGCCGGTCTCCTCTTCGGCCGTATCCTCGTCCCACGCCTCCTGCTCGTAAGAATCGTTGTCGGGCAACTGTTGAGAATCGTCGGGGACATATTCCCATTCAAGGTCGGCGACCTCTTCGGGATCCTCCTCGCCGCACGAAACGACGAGCGCCAGCAGCGCCGGCAGACACAGCAGCAGCCAAAATCTCTTCATGTTCTCCTCCCGGGAAAGGTTATCCGGTCTATATCTCCCGCCGATATCTCGTGTTCCGCGCCATCCGCCGTCCGCAGGAGGAGCGTGCGATGACCTTCGCCGAAACCGGCGACGCTTCCCGCTACCTCCTCTCCGCCCGTTCGGCCCGTCACCGCGGCGCCGACCATCCAGCGGACCAGTTTCCCGTACCGCGCCTCGATCTCATCGGCCGTCGCGTGGCTCCAGCGGGCGAGCGCCGCGACCAGTTCTTTCAACGCCGCGTTCGTCTCCACCGCGCCGCCGGAGGCCTCTTCGAGCGAGGTCGGCTCCCACACCCATTCGAATGCCTTTTTGCCGGGGGTCGTGAGGTTGATTCCGATGCCGGTAACGGTGAACAGGTCGCGGCTGCGGGTCAGGTGTTGTATCAAAATACCGCAGAGTTTCTTTTTATCGACGAGGAGGTCATTCGGCCATTTGAGGAGCGTCCGCTTGGCCGGAACGAAGGCGGTCACCGCGTCGTAGGCGGCGAGTCCCGCGATCTTTGCCGCGTTCATCGCCTGCTCGCGGCCCGTTTTGGCGAAGAAGGAAACATACAGATTCTTTCCCGCCGGTGAGTGCCAGCTTTTTTCGCCGCGGCCGCGCCCGGCGGTCTGCCGGTCGGCGATGACGATGCCGGAGGATATTCCCTTTCCGATCAGCCGTATCGCCTCGGCATTGGTCGAGTCGAGCACCCCGAAGTGATAGAAATTACGCCACGGCGTCGGGCCGATATCGTAGGTTCTCATCTCATTTCTCCGTTCCTTTCAGCAGCCGTTCGACCACCCACCACGCCGCGATGTGCCCTGCCGTCTGCGGCACAAAGGGGGTCGATCCCTGTACCTTGCGGATACGGCCGCGACCGTCGTCGTTCTGGTCGGGATTCTCTATCGGATCGACCGGCGGTTCGGTCGAATAGATCGCCGGGAAACGGCCGTCGATGTCGCGGGCGCGGAGCCGTTTGCGGACGAGGTAAGCCAGCGGACAGCCGTGCGTCTTCCAGACATCGGCCACCATGAGCCGCGTCGGATCGCGCCGTCCCGCCGTCCCGAAGCCCGAGATGAAGCTCTTCTTCGCCGCGAGCAGATTGATGATAAGGTTCACCTTCGGATTGAGCGAATCTATCGCGTCGATGTAGGCATCGGCATCGGGGATGTGGGCGTCGGCATCGTTGCCCCGCATGAACGCGGTACTGCCGACGATCTCGGCCGCCGGATTGATGCGGCGCGCGACATCGGCAAGCACCTCAACCTTGTTCTTTCCCACCGTGTCGGAGAATCCGAAAACGAGACGGTTGAGGTTGGTTTCCTGCACCGCGTCGAAATCGGTGACGATGAGTTTTCCCACGCCGCAGCGGATGAGATCGACCGCCGCAGAAGCGCCGACACCGCCGAGCCCGAAGATCGCCACGGTCGAACGCGACAGTTTCGCCAACTGTTCTTCGCCGTAGATTATCGCGGTCCGCTCGGTGAACGACATGGTGCCTCCGTGAACGCCTCACTATAATGTAAGGAAAAGCAAAAAGCAACGGCGTCGCGGGATCGTTCGACCCGACGCCGCGGGAAGCAACATGAAATTCTTTGATTTTCGATCCGACAGGGGGTATTCTCCGGGCAGCGTGGACATACAAAAGGGGAGGCTCCGTCATGAAGCGCCTGTTCTGGTTCTTGGCAAGCGTGTCGGTTTTTCTGGTCGTCTCCTGTGACGGCGGGAAGAACACACCGACTGATGGGGCGACCTCCGATGACGATGTCGTTCAGGGCTACACCATCACGGGGTTCGTCCAGAAGGGGCCGTTCGTGAAGAACAGCCAGATAGACGTTCAGGAACTCGATGACCAATTCGTCCCGACCGGCAAGAGTTACAACACCCAGACGGAGGACGACCTCGGCGGATTCGAACTGCCTTCGAATCTGATGAAGACGAACAGGTATGCCGAGATAAAGGCGTTCGGTTACTACTTCAACGAGATAACAGGCGAGGTAAGCGCCTCGACCCTCACCTTCAATGTCCTTGCCGACCTCTTACTGGGCGAGAAAACGAACATTAATATCCTCACGACCTTGGCACGACCCCGGATCAAGTTTCTCGTCAGTGACGAGGGAAAAACCTTCTCCGAGGCGCGGGTGCAGGCAGAGGCGGAAGTGTTGAAGGCCTTCTACATAGGGGAGGAAAGCGTCTCCTCGTTCCAAGAGATGGACATCTCTCAGCAGGGAACCAGCAACGCGATATTGCTCGCCATTTCGGCGATTCTGCAGGCCGACAACACCGAAGGTACTCTTTCGCAACTCCTCGGCGACATCATGGACGACCTCGAAGAGGATGGAACGATAGACGATGCATCCATAAAGGAAGAGATCGCGGCCAATGGTCAGTATGTCGGCACGATGCTGGCGACCATCCGGACCAATATCGAGACATACTACGAAGAGTTAGACACCACCGTCACCGTTCCCGCTTTCGAGGATTTCTGTGATGATGACGGCGACACGGTGATAAACAAGTACGATTTCTCCGTGGTATTTACTCCGGTGACCGAAGCCGACCTTTCGGCCGTGTACACCTCGAACGAGATAACGGTGGTCCTGCCGCCTTACGCCCAGAGCGCCGATGCCGTCGTGACGGGCGGTACGCTCGTGGTGAACGGCGTCGATCTCAAGGAAACGACCGTCGAACTGGTCGCGGGCGACCTCGTCGCGGTGAAGGTGACCGCCTCGTCTGAACTGGGAACGGCGACAGAGGGAATCCTATCAATAACCTATGTCGGGATATACCGGCCGGATCAAGAGAACACAGGAACGTTCAGCGTGACCACCCGCGTGGAGCCATATTTCGCCACCGACCAGACCCTCGAACAATGGCCCGGCGTGACAGTGCAGAGCGAACCGGCGACCGTCTCGCTGCCCGTCGACTTGGAAAGCGCCGACATTACGATAACAGAGGGAACGCTCCTCATCAACGACACCGAGAGCGGACAGAGCGGTACCGTGGAGAACGGCGATACGGTGGCGGTCCGCCTGACGACAGGACCGATACACGGGGATGAGGTCACTTCCACGATAACCATCATGCACGACTCGCTTACCATCGGGGAGGGCACCGTCGTCGCCAAGACGAACCGGACGAGACAGTGGGGAAGCACTCAGGACGATCATGGCCGCGCAGTCGCCGTCGATGACAATGGCAACATCTTCGTGGCCGGCATTACCGATGGCGCGGTCGGCGATAACACCTATCTCGGTGGCGGAGACATTTTCCTGACCAAATGGACCCCCGATGGGACCGTGGCATGGACCAGACAATGGGGAACGGAAAAAGCCGATCTCGGTTATGCCGTCGCCGTGGACGATAACGGGAACATCTTCGTGGCGGGGAGCAGTAGTGGCGATCTCGACGGGAACACCAATTCCAATGAGGGGAACAATGATGTTTTCCTCACCAAATGGAACGCCGACGGCACCAAGGCGTGGACCAAGCTGTGGGGAAATGCCAGTGTCAATACCGGACTTGGCGTCGCCGTGGACGGCGACGGGAACATCTTCGTCGTCGGCGAGTCCTCCGGATCGCTCGACGGCAACACCTCCGCCGGCGGCTGGGACGCTTTCATCACCAAATGGAATGCCGACGGCACCAAGGCATGGACCAAACAGTGGGGGACCAGCGGAGGGGACACCGCAGAAGGCGTCGCCGTGGACAAGAACGGCGACATCTTCGTAGCAGGCTATACCGAAGGTTTACTTGACGGAAATATCGGCGAAGGCAGTTACGATATATTTCTCACCAAATGGAACGCCGACGGCACCAAAGCATGGACGAAAGAATGGGGAACCGCCTACGAAGACCTCGGCCATGACGTTGCCGTCGACGGGGACGGGAACATCTTCGTAACAGGGACCTCCGCCGAATCACTGGACGGCAACCCGAACCAGAATCCCGGGACTCTCGATGTCTTCCTCACCAAATGGAACGCCGACGGAACCAAGGCATGGACCAAACTATGGGGAAGCAACAAAGAGGATCGGGGCCAGTCGGTCGCCGTCGACGCGAACGGTGATATCTTCGTCGCCGGATATACCGCTGGATCGTTCGATGGCTTCAACAACGCGGGGGACTATGACCTGTTCCTCACCAAATGGAACACCGACGGCACCAAGGCGTGGACCGAACTGTGGGGATCCGTTTTCGATGATAGCGG
>ERZ1645192.1170-NODE-1170-length-22089-cov-5.931923_pt1 | contig 22089 bp, 18 predicted proteins | sample MGYA00575354_ERZ1645192 | MGnify/ENA primary metagenome ERZ1645192 (study PRJEB40844, sample SAMN11349763) | freshwater sediment metagenome | isolation source: river sediment | host: Sediment | place: India: Faizupur Khadar , New Delhi | collected 2017-02-21 ... | reverse complement strand
CCAAGGGGGTTGCTGACGTTTACGTAGGTACTACCGGAGCAGGCAATACCTTTTGGGAATATGAACTGCCGGAGTTGATTAATAACGTTAACAAGGGCACTGTAACAATCAACTACCACTTCGTACCAAGGCCATGGACTCAATAGCAGACTATAAGGTGCAACTCGGTCGCATTGGCAGGACTCTTCGCTATGAAGACTCCTTGGGGATTATTCTTTTTGCTTTCGACGCCGACACATCAAAGGGACAGAATATCATCGTTCTTGGAGGGCAAGCTCTCAACACTGACTTCAGGCCGATAGATGCGACCGAGGCCGACCAGTCAAGGATCGATTTGGCTTTGGAGAGAACCACGCGGTATCTGCTCTCGCGCGGGTATCAGGTTGTTCTTGATCCGAAACCGGGTTAATCCGCGAGATGAAGATTGGCCCTCCTGGAGGGAAGAGTTGAGCAACGGGAGTCGGCCCTAATGGCGATGATTGACTGGCTGAGAAATGGCGAAGAGAAGCTCCAGCTTGGAGATTGATATGAAATACATTTCGTCGCTGCTGATCTTGGCTTTGGTGGTTTTCGCCACATCTGCTCTGGCCGGCACGATGATCAACTACACCTATGACGCGCAGTATCGGCTGACGCAAGTGAGCACAGCGAATCGCACAAGGAGTTCTTCAACTACGATGCCGCCGGCAATCTGGATCTGTACGTGGCGGTCACGGATTCAGCGTATCTGAACTCCTTCCTGCTGTACCTTACGTTCCTTGAGAATCAAACCAGACCGCTGTGCTATCGCCCCGATTACCAGCCGGATGATTTCAGTCGCGCGCTACCACGGATCGCGGGCTAACCGCCTTTCATGCTGTCTGACCCTGATCCTGATGATGTCAGCGATCGCGGGCAGATGGGGTGTGGCAGCGGCTCTGTGAGCCGCCCCGACAATCCGCTCGCAGAGCGGATGCCACACCGGTGCCGTTCTGTAGCCGTCGGACGCTTGTCGCGCCGGCGCTCTTGCGAAGGCGGAAGTTCCACGAGGCCGACGCGGTTCGACGCGTCCCTCCGTGACGCGGCTGCATCTCTGCTATTGGAATCGGTTTCCCTTGTCCCGCGGAGGACCGATTCATAGCGAGAGAGGGTAATCGAGTACGAGTACGACGACGAGGACGAGAACGAGAGCGATGTCTTCCCTATCCCGGTTTTGTTTGTTCTTGTTTTGTCCGGCATGCCTGATACAGTCCTGCGCCCGTCTGGGCACGGAAAAAAAGGATGAAACACATGAGCAAGAGCTACAACATCGCGGTAATCGGCGGCGACGGTACAGGTCCGGAAGTGACCCGGGAGGCCGTGAAGGTCCTCCAGGCGGCCGCCGCGAAGTTCAATTTCAAACTGAATTTCACCGACTATGATTTCGGCGGCGCGCGTTTTCTTCGGACCGGCGAGGTCCTGCCGGCGAACGCTGTCGACGAACTTCGCAAGCACGATGCGATTCTGCTGGGCGCCATCGGCCATCCCGACGTCAAGCCGGGCATTCTTGAAAAGGGGATCCTGCTGAAGCTTCGCTTCGATCTGGACCAGTACATCAACCTGCGCCCGGTCCGGCTCTACCCCGGGGTCGAGTGCCCCCTGAAGGGAAAGGGCCCCGAGCACATTGACTACGTGGTGGTCCGCGAGAACACCGGCGATTCGTACACGGGCACGGGCGGCGTGACGATGAAGGGGACGCCGCACGAGGTGGCCGTGCAGAGCGGAGTCTACACGCGGTTCCAGGTGGACCGCTGCCTGAAGTACGCCTTCGAGTATGCCCGCAAGCATGGGAAGAAGGCGCGCGGCAAGGGCGAGCACAACACGCTCGCGCTGTGCGGCAAGACCAACGTGCTCACGTTCCTGTACGACCTGTGGGAGCGCGCGTTCCACGAGATGGGCGAGCGCGATTACAAGGACGTCAAGCGCGAGTACTACCACGTGGACGCGACGTGCATGTGGATGGTGAAGAACCCCGAGTGGTTCGACGTGATTGTCACCGGCAACATGTTCGGCGACATCATCACCGACCTCGGCGCGATTACGCAGGGCGGGATGGGAATCGCCGCGGGCGGGAACATCAATCCCGAGGGCGTCAGCATGTTTGAACCGATCGGCGGCTCGGCCCCGAAGTACACGGGCAAGAACATCATCAACCCGCTGGCCGCGGTGGGCGCCGGCGCGATGATGCTTCAGACGCTGGGCGAGGAGAAGGCCTCGGTGGCAATCGAGTCGGCCGTGATGTATGTTACGGCCAATAAAATGAAGAGCATGGCGGCCGGGAAGATGGGGCATTCCACGACGGAAGTGGGCGACCTGGTGGCAAGCAAAGTGGCGGAGTAGGTATCATGAAGAAATACACGGTAGTGGTTGTAGGCATCGGCGCGGTTGGCACCGAAATGGTTCGTCTGCTGCGGGCGCGGAAGTTCCCGGCGGGCAGCCTGACGATCTTTGCGCGCAGCGAGCGCTCGGAAGTGATCGACGGCGTGAGCTATCCGGTGAAGGTCGGTTCTCCCGAGGCTTTTGCGGGCGTGGATTTCGCCTTTTTCGCGGGTACCGAGGGCGCCAAGGGCGCGTCTCAAACGCTCGGGTGGGAGGCCGCCAAGCGCGGCTGTATCGTCATCGACAACGGCGACGATTTCCGCATGGACCCGCGCGTCCCTCTCGTGATCCCCGAGATCAATGCCGAGGCGTTGAAGGGGCACCAGGGCCTGATTGCCAATCCGAATTGCAGCACGATTGTGGCGCTGATGCCGCTGGCCGCGCTGCACCGCGCCGCGAAGATACGGCGCATCACCGCCAGCACCTACCAGGCGGTGTCGGGCACCGGCGCTCCCGCGGTGAAGGAACTGGAGGCCCAGGCGCGCGCGTGGGCGGCCGGGCAGCCGCTGCCGCGCGAGGTGTATCCGCACCAGATTCTTTTCAACGTGATTCCGTGCGTCGGATCGTTCAAGGACGACTCCGGCGAGACGACCGAAGAGGTCAAGATGAGGAAGGAGACCCACAAGATCCTGGGCGATTCCTCCATCCGCGTCGGAAACACCTGCGTGCGCGTGCCGGTGATCAACGGGCACAGCATCGCGATCAACGTCGAGTTCGAGAAGCCGATCTCGCCCGAGCAGGCTCGCGCGATTCTCGAGAAGGAGCCCGGCGTGAAGGTCGTGGACGATCCGAAAAACGCGAAGTACCCGATGCCGATTCACGCCTCGGGCAATTACGACGTGCTCGTGGGCCGCATCCGCAAGGATCAGGGCGTGGATAACGGGCTCGTGCTGTGGTGCGCCGGAGACAACATCTGGAAGGGTGCGGCGCAGAACGCGATCCAGATCGCCGAGAAGATGATCGAGATGGGTCTGCGGTAACGGCGGGAACGTCGAACGCCGAACTCCCAACGCTGAACGCCGAAGTGGGTGAGGGGTGTTCTGCGCTCCCGGTGTGCTTTCTTCGGCGTTGAGCGTTTGCGTTCTCTAATCCCTGGAGAATAGCCGAGTGTTCCTGCCTCGCAGCCCGGCGTTCATACGCCGGGAGCAACGATCACCATAATCATCAACCCTGAAAGGGTTGCGCAACGCCCTTGCGGGACCCTTTCAGGGTCGAACGATGACTTGAACACGGTCACCAAAACAAGAAGACGGGACATTGGATTCATTGCCTTTGTTCCCGTCTCCAATTCGCGTTCATTCGTGAATTCGTGGTTCCGCCTCCCTGTGGGGCTGCGGTAACGGCGGGAACGTCGAACGCCCAACGTTGAACGCCGAAGTGGGTGAGGGGAATACGGAGCCCTGTTTGCTTACTTCGGCGTTGAGTGTTCCCATTTTCCAATCCTTGGAAAATGGCTGAATGTTTTTTCCAGGGCTTGGAAGTGTTAGCCGCCCATGCCGTCGAGGCCGGGGATGGAGGGGGCGCTTTCCCAGGGCTGGGGCGTATTCCAGGGAAGATCCGAGCCGCTGTCGTCGTTGTTGTCAACCGTCGCGCAACCGCTCAAGGACAGGACGCACAGTCCCAAGGCGAGCAGGATGCAGAGAGTTTTCAGCATGGCGGCCATCACGAACTTCTTCATGGTGCGGTCGGCCAGACGGACGGCGCGGACCCGTAGGACATCAGTTCCGACACCTGGAAAACGATCAGGATGAGGAAGCAAACGGCCGTCACGACCGTGAGCCAGCCGGCGATCTTAGTAGAGAACATAGTCGCCCTCTCGAATGGGGGATTGCTCCCAGTCGGTCATGATTTCTGCTATCGCCATATCCTTCTGAACGTTCGAGATTCGCACCTTGCCGATGAGTTTGTCAGCGCGGTGGACCAGCATCTGCGCGTCGCGAACGAGCCCTGACTCGCTGCCGATATCCAGCACAACGAAGTTCCAGTCGGAGTTGACGACGGTGATTTTCCCTGTCAGCCCGAGCGGGAGCGGGCGGTTGCCCGTGGGGGTGGTCTCTTTGACGATCTTGTCCAACGTGGCCACCTGGTCCTGCAGATCCCGCATTTCTTCCTCGGCCTTGACCAGCTGGTTGTTCAGGTCGTCGATTTGGGTCTGGAGAGCCGTCTTGTCCTGCTCAAGCTGGTCGACCTGGCTCTTGGCTTGCGCCACTTCGGCTTCCTTCTGGGCCAGGGCATCCGTCATTTCCGTGACCTTGGTCTGCGCGGCGGCCAGTTCTGTCTTCGTGGTCGCGAGTTCCTTGGTGGTCTTGTCCAACTCCGCTGTCTTGTTCTCGAGGTCCGTCTTGGTGTTCTGCAATTCCTCGTAGCGGTTCATTGCGGAGACGGAGACGCTGTCGAGGGCAACCTGCATGGCCTTCGTGTCCTTCAGCTGCTCGGCCAGCTTGGCCGTGTCCAGCCCGTCCATGTGGAGGTTCTCGGCGATCTTGACGACCGCCTGTTCGTTCTTCAGAACGCGATCCTTGATCTCTCCACGCTGGAGGAAAAGGATGGTGCCCAGGACGAGGGAAATCAAACTGAGGACCAGCAAGACAACCACCAATGGCTTCAGCGCCTTAGCCATGTCGATCTCCTGTAAAGGAATGAGCGTTAGTTTCTGAGGCGAAAATAGAAAGGTGACACTGCCTTGTCAAACATCAAATTGGAGAGTTGCGGGAACGATTTCGTCGCCTCCTGTCTTGACTGTCCGCGCGATTTCTCTACCCTCGGTGTTCGATGAAAATCAACTCCTCGGAAACGGGTTCCCCTGTGCCGGTCGCGCTGACAATCGCGGGGTCGGACAGCGGCGGCGGGGCAGGAATACAGGCGGATCTGATGACGTTCGCGGCCCTCGGCGTCTTCGGCACGTCGGCCATCACGTGCGTCACCGCGCAGAATCCGTCGTCCGTCTCGGGTATTCAGCCCATTGACGCCGAAATGGTGGATCGCCAGATCAAGGCTGTTTGCGATGGGTTCCCCCTGGCGGCGGCGAAGACGGGCATGCTGTACTCGTCGCAGATCATCAAGACCGTTGCGGCCGATGATGTCCGGCAGGGTATTCCGATCCTCGTGGTTGATCCGGTGATGGTGTCCGAGTCCGGCGCGCGGCTCTTGAAGACGGACGCCATCGACACGCTTTGCGCGGAGTTGATTCCGCAGGCGAGGGTGATCACCCCGAACCTTCACGAAGCCGAGATCCTGTGCGGACACGGCATCAAGTCGCTCGAGGAAATCCGGGCGGCGGCGAGCGAGATCGGCGACCGCTTCGATGTGGCCTGCGTGGTCAAGGGAGGGCACTTGCCGGGCGACGAGGTTGTGGATGTCCTTTACGACGAGGGCGAGGAACACATCTTTAAATCGGCGCGGGCGAAGGCGGAGCAGACCCATGGGGCGGGCTGCGTATTTTCCGCGGCCATCACGGCGTATCTGGCCCGGGGCGATTTGCTCAAGGACGCGGTGGGGAAGGCAAAGGATTTTGTCCGTCAGTCCATCCTCCACGCGCGGGCTGTCGGGCATCACCATCCGCTCGGTTTCTTCTGGAATAAGGCGGGCCAGGCCGACTGAGGGTGTGGCGGGTGCGTTCGGAGGTTTTACACCGTGGGGCCCTTCGGCTCGTAGTCTATGCCAGCAAGCGAACAGGATGCGTCTGACTGCCGCGGGGCCAATGCTTATCCCTCCCTGGATTCTCGTTTCCTGGTATGGATTCCGATTCTGCTGGCGGCGTTGGTTTTCAGTATCTACAGCAGTTCGCTGGGCTATGACTTTCTGCATTGGGACGACAAAGAGAACATCGTTAAGAACCATCATCTGTTCCGGTTGAGCGCGGAGGATTTCCTGTGGATGTTCACCGCGTCCATTGTTTCCGATTACAAGCCCATGGTTTGGCTCAGCTACGTGGCCGATCGCCTCGTCTGGGGCTTGAATCCCCTGGGGTATCATCTCACAAACAACCTGCTTCATTCCGCCAATGCCGTACTGGCTTATGTGCTGGCCCTGTGCCTCCTTCGCCGGCATGGCTCCGGGAGATGGACGGGAGGTTGGGCCGTGGCGGGAGCTGTTCTGACATCGGCGCTCTTCGCCCTCCATCCACAGCGAGTGGAATCGGTCATGTGGATTTCTGAACGCAAGGATGTGTTGTACGGGTTCTTCTACCTGGCCTCGCTGGTCGTCTATGTCCGATGGGTGGACGATGCGGACCGGCGGAGCAGGGGGTTGTATCTTGGATTCACGGTCCTGGGCTTTCTCTCCATGCTCTCGAAGTCCATGGCGGTCACGCTCCCTGTCATCATGCTTCTGTGTGACGTGTTCGTCCTTCGGCGGCTTGATCCGTTCCGTCCTTTCTGCTGGCGTCGAGCGGTAAGGTTGGTGACGGAGAAACTGCCGCTGTTCCTGGGTGCGGTGCTGATCGGTCTGCGCGCCATTGGGGACCACGCTCGCACGCCGCTGAATGATGTCGGGCAGGCACAGACGCTGTGGATGTTCCCTTACAGCCTCGTGTTTTACTTGTGGAAAACGGTATGGCCTGTGGAACTTTCTCCTCTGTACCCGGCGCAGGAGAATGCTGTCTGGAGTTCGGTTCCTCACCTGCTGAGTGCGGCACTCGTGCTGCTGGCACCCGTCCTCTTTCTTGTCGTCTGTTTTCGCGGCCGCCGATGGCCTTTGTTCCTATGGCTTTTCTTTGTTGTCTCCATCCTGCCCGTGCTCCCTTTCCGTCACGTGGCCGATCGCTATACCTATCTGCCGTCATTGGGTCTGGCCGGTCTGGCTGTGGGGGCGTGGCGGATTCTGGTGGCTCGTGGGCTGACCATCCCCGTCAGGCGTGCCGTGGCCGTTGTATTGCCATGCGTTGTCCTTCTCGAGTTGGTTGCGTTGAACTGGTCGTACGCGGCAATCTGGGGGGATTCCTACAGTCTCTGGACCACCGCCGTGCAGCGGACGCCCAGCGCAAAGGCGTATTACGGCATGGCCAGCGCCCAAATGGATGCCGGCCAGATTCGAATGGCCTTGCGCACAGTTACCAAGGCGATTGAACGAAAGCCGACCATGGCCGTGGCGTGGAACCTGAAGGGGACCGTCTTCGCGCGGTTGAACAACGCCACCAACGCGATCCAGTGTATGAGGAAGGCCATCGCCCTGCAACCGGGCATGGCGGATGCACATCAGAATCTGGGCATGGTGCTGGCTTCGCAGGGGCAGGTCGATGAAGCGATCGCCAGTTGGTCCAGGGCCATCGAGCTTCGTCCGGACAACTTCACGGTTCATTACTACCTGGCTCTCGCCTACGAAAAGAAGGGAATGCTGGAAGAGGCGCTGCGGCAGCTGCGGAACGCCCAGGATATCCAACCGTCCACCCCTGGGTTGAACGAAACGATCCGAACGTTGGAATACCGCCTTGCGAAGGCCGGCAAGGGAGTCCCGGATTCGTCGCGTCCGTGAACCCGGTGTTTCCAATTGAATCCGAAGGAGGGGACAGGGCGGATTCGCTCACTCGCCGTCCGATTCTGGGTGCGATGTCCTTCTTTGCCCTCGGCACGATCATGGGTTTTCTCGTATCTGTTCCTGCCATCCCGATCCTGGCGATGGCCGGTCTGTGCGTCCTGATTGCGGCGTTGCGAATCCGCTGGCGGATATCGGTCCCCCTCCTGTGGTGCGCCGTTCTGTTTGCCGGCTGGGCCAACGCCGCGTTGTCCGTACAGCCTGTTTCCGGCCGCGAGCTGCGGAACCTGATGGACCGGCCGCGGGAAAACATGGAAATCGTGGGCGTCGTCTCCTCCGACCCCGTTGTGCGCGCGGGGCGGCGGGAGGGTGAGGAGGTTCGCGAGTTCACGCTCCGGCTCGAAGCTGTGCGGAGGGTGGAAGGCTGGCAACGGGGACGCGGTGAACTGGCCGTGTGGTGGAAAACGCAGACGGGGACGCGCGCCGCGCGCTACGGGGAGAGATGGGTCTTGTCCGGGCTCGTGACGAGCGTGGACCCCGGCCCCCGGAACATGAACCGGCCTCGCTACGATCTTGTCCCCGATCCGACGTCCGCGCGGTTTGTGTCGGACGGACACGGACTGGCGCCGGTGACGTGGTGCCTTCGCGGCCGTCGCGCCAGCTATGACATCCTGGGCCGCGGACTGGAGAGCTTCCCCCTGCAGGCCGGGCTCCTGCGCGCGTTGATCCTGGGGTACCGGCAGGAATTGCCGGACGCATTGTACCGGTCGTTCTCTCTGACGGGCACGCTGCACGTCGTGGCCATCAGCGGGATGCACGTGGTGGTCCTGGGCGTGCTGATCATGGCCTTTCTCAAGGGGCTCGGATTCTCGCGTCAGTACTGGGTCCTTCTGCTGGCGCCGGCGCTCGTGGCCTACACGGTGGGCACGGGGATGAGCGCCAGCGCGATGCGCGCGTGTGTGATGGCCGTTGTCTTCTGGACGGCCCCGCTGGTCTCGCGCAAGCCGGACGGCCCTTCCGCTCTCGCGGCGGCGGCTCTGCTGATTCTGGCGTTCAATCCGGCCCAGATTTTCGACATCGGGTTCCTTCTTTCCTTTGTCGCCGTGGCCGGCCTGATGACGCTGTATCCGCTCTGGATGCGGCCGGTTCGCGCGGCGTTGGCCGCCGATCCGTGGCAGGTTCAGCCGGCTCCGTTCTGGAAGCGCTGGGGGCGGGCTGCCGGACTCTACGCGGCTTCGCTGGCCGTGGCCTCCATCGCCGCCTGGCTCGTCACAACCCCGTTGTCCGCGCGCACGTTCAATGTCGTATCCCCGGTCGGCTTGCTGGGCAACCTGCTCGTGATTCCGATCTCATCGCTGGTCCTGCTGACGGGAGTTCTGTCGCTTGTCGCGGGTTCCGTTTTTCCTCTTCTCGCGGAAGTTTTCAACCACGCGAACCGCATATTCATCTCCCTGATGTTCGCCTGGGTGGATTGGACGGCGGATATCCCCGGCGGCCATGCGTTCATCGAATCGCCGTCGTGGCTCTGGATGGCGTGCTGGTACGGTGCGCTCGTCGGGATCCTCGTGACCCGGGGCCGGGTCCGATGGTTTGTCGCGGCGGTGGCCGTGCTGGCCGCGGCCGGAAGCGTGGTCCTGGCCGCGCGTGACGATCGGATGGTCGTGGACGTGCTCGATGTGGGGCATGGGGATGCGGTGCTGGTGAACGTGCCGGGATCGGCCGACGTCCTGCTGGACGCGGGGGCTCGTTTCCGCGCGGGAGACGTGGCGATGCATCTCCGGCGGCAGGGCGTTGATCGCCTGGAGGCGCTCGTGCTGACGCACGGAGATTCGGAGCATATCGGCGGAGCTGCCGAAATCCTCAAAGCCATCCCGGTCTCGCAATTATGGTGCACGCCGTTTCCGGGCCCGTCGCCGCTGTATCGCGAACTGATGAGGGAGGCGGCACGGCGCGGTGTCCGGATCCGGCGGTTGGAGAAGGGGAATGGCGGGTATCTCGGGAACAGCGCGGAGTGGGAAGTCCTGCATCCTGCCGGTAATGCCGTTCAAAGGCGCGCGGACGAAGGCACGCTGGTGCTTCGGATTGCCTCCGGACCGGTCGCGATGCTTTTCATGGGGGGTGCGGGCGGATCCGTCGAGTCTGCGCTTCTGCGGGAGCCGGTGGAATTGTCCTGCGATGTCCTCGTGGTGGGCGATCACGGGGCGACGGGAACGGGATCCGACGCGTTCCTCGCCGCGACGGGTCCTTCGTGCGCGGTGATCAGCGTGGGAGCGGACAACACGGAGGGGGCACCGGACCGGCGGGTGCTGGCGCGGATGGCGCGCCGGGGAATATCCGTATGGCGCACGGACGAGTCGGGAAGTCTGCGCATCGTGTCCGGGGCGACCGAGGGGCCGGGGAATGCCGGCCCAGTTTCCGTCACTTCACTTCGCTCAGTTCGTTGAGCAGTTGGCGGAATCCGGGATCCGTTCGCAGGGCGTCGAATTCCGGACGGGACATCCACGCGAGCGCCTGCCGCGGATCCACGAGGCTCACGGCGCGTTTCAAGGAAGCGATCGCCTCGTCGTGACGGGCTGTATGGGACAGCGCCTCGGCCAGGCGGAAATGAATCGGCGCGACGTCCGGCGCCACCGTGGCGATCCCCTGCAGCAGCGTCGCCGCCTGATCCCAGCGCTTCAACTGGACGAGCACCATCGCGTAGGTCTGGGTGGCCGCCACGTCATCCGGTTTGAACGACAGGTATTTCGCGAAGAAGTCGGCCGCCTTGGTGTGATTGCCCAGCCGGAGATGCAGGGTCGCCATGTTGAAGTAGGCGAGGGCGTACTGCGGGTTCAACTGTATCGCCATGAGAAAGCTGGATTCGGCCTTCTTGTAGTCCTCGAGGGCGAGGTAGGAAACGCCGAGGTTGTTGGCGAGCCCGTACGTCATCGGTTCTTCCTTGGCCGTCAGCTCGAATTCCGGCGCGGCATTCTCGTAGTCCTTCATACGCAGGTACGTCAGGCCGAGCTGCCGGTGAATCCCCTGGAGTTTCGGGTAGATCAGCAGGGCCTTCTTGTAGGCCTTGATCGCGTCCTCATACCGCTGTTCGCGCGTTGCCTTCTCCGCCTGGATCAGCTGATACGCCGACTGCTTGACCCACTGGGTGTTCAGGGGCATGTCGCCTTTTTCGGGCAGTTCGATGTCTTTCAGTTCTGACAGTTCGTCCATCATCAGCTGCGTCTGCGTGTCGGCCGTGACATCGAATGCCGGTGACGTGACGATCTGTTCGGGAACGGCCTTGGGCGCGCCTTTCCCCGATAACTTTGTGGACAGGAAATACTGCTGGACGACGACGATGGCCACCAGAGACAGGATGACCAGAACAACCAGCGTGAGGGTGAACGTGGCCCGGCGCTGACGTCGGCGGGCGTCCGTCCAGGGCTTTCTCAACAGGTCGAAACGATCCTGATCGGACAGGGTCTCCACCTCGGGCAGTTTCCGGTTTGTCCCGTAAATGTCCTGTGACGTCTGCTTCATGGTTCCTGTCCGCGGGCCGGTTCCGCATTCACGACCTCATCGGCCTGTGGGCCGGACACGATGGGTTCGATCACGTCGCGCAGGGGGTTGTAGGTTTCTTTTGAGCTGGCCCGATCCCGGGCCCTTTCCACGAGCGCCTTCAGGTACGCGCGTCCCGATTCCGAGAGGCGCACCTCCCGGAAAGCCGGCTGCTGATACACGAGGTAAACGGCCGATGGCGAGGCCATCGTTTCGGCCGCTTGAAGATGGGCAATGGCTTCGTCGCCCTTGCCCATGAGGGCCAGAGTGGCCGCCGCATCGAACCGAAGGGCCGGCCAGTTGGAATCCACCATGATCGCCCTCTCCAGGGTGGCCATGGCGTTCGTGTAATCGCCTTCCGCCGCGTCGAGGAATGCCTTCTGTTTCAAGGCGCGCGTGTCGTCCGGAACGAGCAGGAGGTACTTGTACAGGTAGTCCCGGGAACTGTTCTGGTCGGCCATCGAGAGGTGGCAGAGCGCGAGGTTGAAGTAGCTTGGGGAGTAACGGTTGTCCAGCAGCACGGCGGATTTGAACTGCTTGATGGCCGTGGTGATCCGCCTCTGGTGATAGTACGCCACGCCGAGATCGTTCAGGAGATCCGCCGCGCCGGGGTCGTTCTCGACCGCCTCTTCCAGGTATTCCTGCGCCCGGATGTAGTCCTTCAACGAGAGGTAAAGCCGGCCGAGCTTGATCCGCGCAGCGGTCAGGTGAGGCCAGACGGTGAGCGCCTCGGTGTAGAGATCGATCGCCTCCCGCGTGTCGCCCGACGCCACGAGGGCGTCGGCGCGCGTGGTGAGCAGGAGCGCCGCGTGAACGGCGTCGGCGGTCGATTTCCGCGAACTGCCGCCCAGCGGTCCCCAGCTCATGTCGCCGAGGCGGATCGGATCCTTGACCACCGGGGGGGATTCCTCGGAATGGGTTGCGGCCACGGGCTTCGTGCTGGTCGCGCGCAGTTCCTTCATGCGCCAGGCCCGGATGGACGTGAACATCGCCAGCATGAAGAAGACGCTCATGCCCACGGCGACGATGATAAACGTCCGCAGGTTCATCATGAGGATGTGGCGCCACGGATCGTGAATCGGCGACCGGGTGTGCACCGGGCGCTCGTCCACGGTCTCGTCCGCGGCGCGTTCGGGCGCGGGTTTCTGCATCCGGAATGGGAAATCCTGCCCCGCGCTGCCGGAAACTGGCCTGGGCCGTTCTTCTGAAGGACTCTCTTTCATGTGATCTAATTGTACACCGGACCGGCAGTAATGTACCGACATCCTTCACCCTTCGACAACACATTATCGGGGCCGTTGATTTGAGGCAGGCCGTTTACAGATATTGCATGAGGTGTACGTTTAACCTATAAAGCATTGACTTCGAATTGAACTGCCGGATGTTCGTCTGGAGAGGCTTGAAAAAATGTCGGTTCGATCCATAGGCCGGGCGGTGCTGTGGTTGATCCCCGCGATTCTGCTCGCGGGCAACCTCGTCGTCGGGGCCCGCCTCTACTCACAAGCTCCTGCGGCGGGCGAGGGCGATAACGCCTACGAGAAAATGGCCCTGTTCACCCGGGTCCTCGAGCAGGTGCGCGAGCACTACGTCGATCCCGAGAAGACCTCCTACCAGGACCTCGTGTATGGCGCGATGCGCGGGATGCTGCAATCGCTGGATTCTCACAGCCAGTTCCTCGATCCGGAAATGTACGCGGACATGAAGGACGACACCGCCGGCGAGTTCGGCGGGTTGGGCATCGTCATCAGCATCAAGGACGGTGTGCTGACCATCGTGGCGCCCATGGAAGATACCCCCGGCTTCAAGGCGGGCCTGCTCTCGGGCGACAAGATCATCGAGATCGACAACGCCTCGACGGACGGCCTCCAGTTGCCCGAAGCCGTCAAGAAGCTGCGCGGACCGCCGGGCTCGAAAGTGACGATCAAGATTCTGCGGCCCAAGACGCAGGAAGTGCGGACCGTCGAAATTGTGCGGGCGAAAATCAACGTCCCCAGCGTCAAAGACGTAAAGATGCTGGAGGAGGGGATCGGCTACCTGCGCATCGTCCAGTTCAACGAACCGACGGCCAATGCCCTGCAGGACGCGCTCGACAAACTCACGAAAGAAGGCCTTCAAGGGTTGATCGTCGATCTCCGAAACAACCCCGGCGGCCTCCTGACCTCGGCGATCGAGGTCAGCGAGAAATTCCTGAGGCGGGGCGACCTGATTGTCTATACGCAGGGCCGCAACGAAAAGCCCCAGCAGACGTTCCGCGTCAAGGGGCGCTATCACTACCTTCAGTTTCCGATGGTGATCCTGGTGAACGGCGGCAGCGCAAGCGCCTCGGAGATCATGGCCGGCGCCCTGCAGGATCACCAGCGGGCGATCCTCGTGGGGGAAAAGACCTTCGGCAAGGGCTCCGTGCAAAGCGTCCTTCCGCTGGACGACGGATCGGCCATCCGGCTGACGACGGCGAAGTACTACACGCCGAGCAAACGGGTCATCAACGAACACGGCATCGAGCCGGACATCGTGGTGCCCATGTCGCCGGAAGACTGGCGCAAGCTGCTGGTCCGGAGGGCGAAGGCGGAGGGCGCGCCCGTCGAGGATCCTGAGGCGACGGACGCGAATGTCCGCGATATCCAGCTCGAGCGCGCGGTCGATGTCCTCAAGGGCGTCATGATCTTCCAGTCTCAAAACGGGCTCCAGGAGATGGCCAGTTCGGCGCTGTGAAGTCTCCCGCTTGAACAGGGAACCGCGCCCCTTCAATCGAAACCATGAATGTCCTGGGCATCGAAACATCCTGCGACGAAACGTCGGCGGCCGTGGTCCGAGACGGCCGGACCGTTCTGTCCAACGTGGTTTTTACCCAGGTCGCCCGGCACCGGCCGTATGGGGGTGTGGTCCCCGAGATTGCATCCCGGTGCCATGTCGAGGAGATCGCGGGGATTGTCCGCCAGGCGGTGCAGGACGCCGGCCTGACGTGGGAACAGATCGATGCCGTTGCGGCGACCTACGGGCCCGGCCTCGCGAGTTCCCTGCTCGTGGGCCTGTCCGCCGCGAAGGCGCTGGCCCTGCGACTCGGCAAGCCGCTGCTCGGTGTGAACCATGTTGAAGCCCATCTCTATTCCCTTTTCCTCGGTTCCGACGCGCCGTCCCCGGATTCGATCGCGCCGTTGATCGTGCTCATGGTTTCCGGCGGCCACACCGGCCTGGTCCGGGTCGCGAAGGTGGGTTCGTACAAGCTCCTGGGCCAGACCCTGGATGACGCCGCGGGCGAAGCCCTGGACAAGGGCGCGAACCTGCTCAAACTCGGATACCCCGGCGGGCCGGCGATCGAAAAAGCCGCGGCCGGCGGCGATCCCGCGCATGTGAAATTTCCGCGCGGGCTCCGGCATGGCGCGGCCGGCGAGTTGGCGGGGGAATTGGACCGCGACCTGTGCTTCAGCTTCAGCGGACTGAAGACGTCCCTGCTGTATTACTTGAGGGACCATCCGGAGGTTCTCGTGAACGGGGCGCTGAAGGATGTGGCCGCGAGCTACCAGGAGGCGGTGTTTGACGCGCTCCTGGCCCGTCTGCGGCGCGCCGTGGAGCGCCATCGCGTTTCGGCGGTCGGCTGCGTGGGCGGTGTGGCAAGGAACGGCCGCCTGCGGGAGAAACTGGAGCGGATGTCCGGGGAGTACGGACTGCGGCTCGTTCTCGCCCGCCCGGAATTCTGCACGGATAACGCCGCCATGATCGCCGCCCTGGCCGGCGCCCCCGGGAGTGTGGTCCGGACCGCGACGGACGATCTGGATGTCCAGCCCGACCTGGTGCTGGGCGTGCCTTGACTCCAACGCCGGCGACGGCGACTCCACACGGCGGTCGGGATTCCTCGGCCTGCGAACGATTCCTCGTTTGACGAAATGCTCCTAAAATGATTCCTTGTTTCACATGGAGGACACGCGGCAGAAGGGGCGGGCGGACAGCGATGGATCGACCGCAGCGGCCGGACACGCCATGGACCGGGAAACCCACCGCCGTATTGCCGACAAGATGGAAGCCGTCGGCATGCTCGCGCGGGGCATTGCTCACGATTTCAACAACATCCTCAGCGGCGTGCTTGGATTCACATCCTATTTGAAAGCCAAGGCCGAGCCCGGCACCGACCTGCATCGCGACCTGTCGCTGATCGAGCAGTCCGGAGTCCGCGCCACGGACTTGACGCGCCAGCTTTTCCTGATTGCGCGCCGCCGACATTTCACGAAGGACCCCGTCGATATCAACTCCCTCATCGAGGAAGTGCTGACGATGGTCGAACCCTCCATGGGCACGGCCGTGATCAAGCGCCGCCTCAAACCCGATCTGCCGCCGATCCCGGGGGACGGCGTCCAGCTCAAGCAGGCGATTCTCAACCTGTGCATCAACGCGGCGGATGCGATGGCCGAGCACGGCGGAACGCTGACGGTGTCCAGCGCGTGCCGGAAGCTGAGTCCGCATGAACGCGAGGTGCTCGACCTCCCGCCGGACACCGCGTATGTCTCCGTGGGCGTGACCGACACGGGCCGTGAGATCGACGCGGAACTCCTGAAGCATGTCTTCGATCCGTTCCATCCCGTCCGCTCGAAAAGCGGAAAGGGCAACCTCATGCTGTCCATCGTGTACGGCATCGTGCTGAATCATCAGGGGGACATTCTCGCGGAAAGTTCGGCGGAACACGGCACGACTTTCCGGATGTACCTGCCGATCGCCTCGGGCGACCGGAAGGAGGAGGGGGCGGTCTCCGGCGGGCTGGATGGCGCGGAAACCGTCCTCGTCGTTGACGACGAGGCGATCGTCTGCCAGGTCGTCGGCGACATTCTCAAAATGCACGGGTACAAGGTGCTTGTCGCCCGTTCCGGCGAAGAGGCGCTCGACATGGTTCGCGCATCGGCGGAGAAAATCAACATGGTCCTGCTCGACCTCGTCATGCCCGGCATGGGCGGGGACGAGGTGTTCCACGCCCTGCAGAAACTCCATCCGGAATTGCCCGTTCTCCTGACCAGTATCACCGCCCAGGAAGCGCTCGGCGAACAGCTCATCACCCAGGGCGCCAGAGGCATCGTCTACAAGCCCTACAAGAGCAAATCCCTGCTGGCCGCCATCCGCAAGGCATTGGACAACAAGCCGTCTTGACCGTTCTTGCCCCCGTGGTATAGCATCCGAACGTTTTCACGTGCCCGGCGGGCTTGCCCGCCGGAATGGCGCGCTGCGCGCCACGTAGGCGGGTGTAGCTCAACGGTAGAGTTCCAGCCTTCCAAGCTGGCCACGTGGGTTCGACTCCCATCACCCGCTCCAACAGGTCGAGGAGGGCCTATGGCCACAACAATCTGGGTCGTGGATGATGAGTTGACTGTGCGCGAAGCGCTCGAATCCATGATCAAGGAGCTGGGGTACCAGGTTCGGACATTCTCGGCGGCCGAAGATGTCCTCAGTGCGTACAAAAGGGCGGAGACTTTCCCCGATATCGTCGTCACCGACGTCCGCATGCCCGGGATGAGCGGCATGGACCTGACACGCGCGATTCTCGAAATCGATCCCGACGCCATCCTGATCATCCTGACGGCTTATCCCTCCATTCCGAATGCCGTGGAATCAATCCGCGGCGGCGCCGTGGACTTCGTCTCCAAGCCCTGCCGGATCGAGGAGATGAGGATCCGGTTGGAGCACGCGCTGGAGAGCCGCGATATTCAGGCGCGGCTGAAGAAGACCAGGATGATCACGTGGGCCCTGATTGCCTCGCTGCCCATCTGGTTTGTGCTGGGCGTTATTCTGGCGAAGGCCCTGCAGCCGTAAGGGCAGTCCGAAGTTCGGCAGTCCAAGGTTCAATGTCAGTGCACTGACACTTTAGACTTTGGACTTTGGGCTTTGGGCTTTGGACTCCTCTCTTTCCAGAACTCCAGCCAGTTCCTTGCACGCTCGAGGGGATCGGGCGCGCTGACCACGTCGGAAATCACCGCCACGCCGTCCGCGCCCGCGGCGGCCAGTTCCGGCGCCCGCTCCAGCGTGATCCCGCCAATGGCCACAACCGGCCCCGCGATCAGGCGCCGGAGCCGCGAGAATTCCTCCACGCCGACGGGCTTGTAGTCGATGTCCTTCGACCCCGTCGCGAAGATCGCGCCGATGGCTGTGCAGGACGGGCGCACCGCCTTCGCGCGGGCCGCTTCGGAGTACGTGCGAACGCTGACGCCAAGACGGATGCCGGCCTTGGAAAGAGCGGAGAGATCCGCGCCCGGCAAATCCTCCTGGCCCAGGTGAACGCCATAGGCCTTGCAGCGCAGAGCGAGTTCCCAATGATCGTTGATGAAGAGCCTCGCGTCGAACCGGCGGGCGCAGTCAACCGCCGCGCGGACTTGCGACTCCAGTTCCGCGCCGCGCAGATCCTTGACCCGCAGTTGGATGGTCCGTACGCCGGCGGGCAGGAGTTTCTCCAGCCAGGCCGCCCGGTCGACAATCGGGTAGAAGCCGAGGGGCTCGTCGCCGCAGTCCGCGAAGGCGGGCGCTTCGGCGGGTCCGTCAATCTGCGGCAGGTCATCCGGCGAATCCGGCCAGCCTTCGTGCGCGAGCGGCCCCCGTCCTTTCCCGATGTCGGAGCCTTTTCTCAATCCCTGGTTCACGTACGCTTTGGCCAGGACCACGGCGTCCAGCTCCTCGTATCCGAGCGCGCAGCATGCGGCGATGGCCGCGGAGAGCGTGCATCCGGTGCCGTGCGTGTGCTTCACGGCCTGGCGCCGGCTGGAAAGCCATGCTTTGCGCGCGCCGTCCGTCCAGAAGTCGCTGCACAGGGCGCCCTTCCGGTGGCCTCCCTTGATCAACACCGATTTGACTCCAAGCTTGATCAGGTCCGCGGCCGCGGCCTCGACTTCCGGATCGCTCGAAATCACCCGGCCGAGCAGGGCTTCCGCCTCCGCGATGTTCGGCGTCAGCAGGCTCACGATCGGGAGGAGCTGGGCAATCAGTGCATCGATCGCGCGCGGCTTGAACAGCGCGTGGCCGCTGGTCGAAACCATGACCGGGTCGAAGACGGTGTACGCCTTCATCGCGGCGAGGTGGCGGACAACCGTTTCGATCGTGGCCGCGCTGCCGAGCATGCCGATTTTGACGGCGGCCGGCGGCAGATCGGCTGTCAGCGCCGAAAGCTGGGCGGCAATCATGGATTGGGAAGGGAACTCGACGTCGGTGATGCCGAGCGTGTTCTGGGCCGTCAACGCGGTGATGACCGAGCACCCCATGGCGCCCAGCGCGTTCATGGTCTTGAGGTCGGCCTGGATCCCGGCGCCGCCGCCCGAGTCCGATCCGGCAATGGTCCACGTGATGGGTTTGATTCCTTTTTTCAAACGAAGCTCCCGTTCATGACGCCGGCCCCGGCTTCGATTTCCTCGCCAGCACGAGGTACAGCAACGCAGCTCCCGCCATGCTGGGCACGGACGCGCCGCATGTCCAGCCCGCATGCAGGGCGAAACGGTACAGCGCGATGCCGCAGGCCCAGGCGATGAACGCGGGAATGTTGAACCCGCCCGTGTACCGGTACAACAGGCCGCCGAACAGTTCGCCCGCCACGTACTGCATTTTCTTCACGATGAAGTAGTCGGCCAGAACGACGCCGAACAGCGGGCAGAACATCGCGCCGATGAACATCAGGAACTGCTCGTATTCCGTGGCCGGAAAAAAGATGGCGAGCACGGTCCCCGCCACGCCGCACACGGCAACGGTTGCCTTCTCGTTGAGCCGGGGAAGGATGCTCTGGATCGAGATCGCGTTGGAGTAGATGTCGAGGAAGGTCGTGGTCAGGGTCGAAAGCAGGACGATGATCAGGGCCGGTCCGGCGAGATGCACGGAGGCCATGACTTGAATCACCATGCCGTCCGGCGTCTCGGTGCTGGACAAGAGCGCCGCGCAAAGCCCGAGGGCGTACATCCACGATCCGGCCAGGAAGTAGCCCCACCACGTGCCGCGGAAACTCCCCTGCGTGTTGACCGCGTAGCGCGAGTAATCCGACACCAGCGGCAGCCACGAGATCGGCATGGCGATGACGAGGTCCAGCCCCTGCACGAACGACAGGGTGCCTGTCGGCTCGATGGTCAGGAGCGACGAAATGCCGTGGTGTTTCAGCACGACAAACGTCATGACCGCGGAGAGCGCGACGAGCAGGAAGACGGCCACGCGCTGGAGCCATTTCCAGAAGCGGTGCCCGGACAGGGCCCACACCGTGGTCAGCGCCCCGGCGATGGCGATCCACCCCCTCGGCCCGAACCCGCCGCCCTCCGGCATGAGGCCGGCGGCCGCATGTCCGCAGATCCACAACATGACCGCCGTCCAGCCGACAAGCTGAATGGCATTGAGCACGGCAGGCACCCCCGAGCCCCGGAGTCCGAGCGCCCCGCGCGTACTCACCATCGCGGGAACGCCGTGCCGGCTTCCGATCACACCGCCGAGGGCCATCGGAGTGTTCCCGATGAAATGCCCGATCAGGATGGCCAGCAGTCCGCCCGCGAAGCCCAGCGGCGCGAGCAGTCCGCCCGCCCAGATTTCGCCGAGCGATATGGCCGCGCCAGTCCAGAGCAGAAAAAAATCCAGTCCGCGCAGATTCCGCTCCGATTTCTCGACAGGCGCCGTCAGCGACATGATGATCCATTCTTGTATTGCGTCAGGTGATTCCGGGAGGGAGGCGAGCGAAGTCCACGCCGTCGCTTCCCTCCGCTGGAATGACCCAGACAGGTTCAAGGGGTTATCCCGACTCCGGGAATTCTCAGCCCCGACCGCACAGCGCGTCGGGACTCCCCCAGCGACCAAAAACGGGCGCGAGCATCGCAGTGCCGCGGAAGCGTGTCAAGAACTCAACAGGTGTGGCGGGCGGACCTTTTCAGCGGAGACGTTCCGCCGCTCTGGAGGAGGGCGGGTTCGCCAGCAGACGTTCGCGCGCTGTCCTGCGGATTTGATCCAGGGAGGGAAGTTCCCTCCCGGAGTCGACGACGATGTGCCTGCGGCAGATTTCCGTCAGCCGGTGAAATCCGCGGGCCTGCGCGTCCTCGCCGAGCGCCTGCCAGAAGACGCTTTGAAGTTCCGCTCTTTCGAGCAGTCCCAGGGCCTCCTCGTACGACAAGCGCGCGGCGTCGCGCGTGACCACCCGGCAGACGAACGCGTCGAGGTCGGCGGGAAGCGGTTCCCCGGGATGGCGGGCGCGGAATTCGTCGAGCAAGCGGCGCGCCTCTTCGGGCCGGTCGTGGGTGAACAGGATCACGATCGCGTCGCCCAGGAAGTTGTCGTACGCGGCCGTCATCGCGGTTTCGCCCGGATTTTCCGCGATGGCCGTTTCGTAAGCTGTCCGCGCTTCCGGAAGGACGTCGAGGTTCGGGCGCGTGACGAACACCCCTTCCTCCGGCCGGAAGAGCAGGGCGCCTTCCCGGAACTGGTTCGCCATCGCCTGGTAGATCATGCGGTTCGCGGCGACGATGTCCCAGCCTCGCGCGACGCGGCGCGACTGCAGCGCCCAGTACAGCGAGTGCGCGGGGGGCAGCCGCCAGTCCACCGGACCGTAATCCCGGTCGATCTGCTCCATGACCGCCGGGTTCAGCTTGTAGCTGCGCGTCAGCCGGTTGGACGCCACCGCGGGCAGGTGGGCGTAGTCCGGGCGCGGCCCGTCGAAGAGCGCGCTCATCTCGGCGGCCCACGCGCGCTTGTAGACCATGTGCATTTCGTCCTGGGTCCCGCCGATCTTGTGCTGGAACATCCACGCGAGTTCGCGGCAGAGCGATGCGCTGCCGGGGTTGTAGCGCAGGCCCTCGTCGCGCAGGAGCGTGATCCCGTGCCGGACCCAGCGCCACCGGTCCTCGGGCGTGTTGAAGAAGGCGCTGACGTTGTACGCGAGATTCCAGGCCTGGAAGGCCCAGACGTCCGCGAGGCGCGGCTCGAGCTTCGTGATCCAGTCCGCCAGTTGAACCAGCTCGACGTACTTGCCCTGGTCCTGCAGGGTCGAGGCTCGGATCCACAGGATGTCGGCGAGGATGCCGCGGAAGCCGCCGATCGCCACCGTGGTGAACGCGACGAGGGGCGGCGAGTTCTCGAGGGGCGCGGCCTGGTCGAGCCGGTATTGCCGGCGAAGCTCGATCATCGGCTCGTTCATGCGGCCGCTCAACCAGAAACCGGCGACGGCGACGAGGAGAAGGAAAATCGACGTCAGGATTTTCCAACCCTTGGAAAAGTCGGCCGGATTTTTTCCAACCTTTGGAAACTCTTCTTTCATGTTCCGGTCATGACGGCAGCGCGAGCTCCCGCTTGTTCAGGACCCACGCGCTGATCGCCATCAGCGCGCCCCCATAGACGACCCCCTGCACGACGAACACCGAGCCCAGCATGCCCCACGTCACCAGCTGTCCGGTGGTCAGGAGTTCCAGCGGATCGAACCCCTGCAGCGGGCCGACGACCGCGTTGAACGCCTTGAAAACGGCGGAGAAGAAATGATCCCAGAACGCGGGCGCGCTGGCCGGGCTGTGGCGATGCGCGTGGAGGAGGGCGTCCTGGCCCGCGATGGATTGGATGTAGCCGCTGATCTGGATCATGAGAAGGGTGCAGATCGAAACGAACGACGCGACCGGCATGGAGAACAGGCTGCCGGCCGTGACTCCGAGCGCCGCGAAGAACGCGAGACGGCAGAGGATGACGAGCAGGGCCCGCGCGAAGTTGGCCTCG
>ERZ1645192.1169-NODE-1169-length-22094-cov-6.569264_pt1 | contig 22094 bp, 18 predicted proteins | sample MGYA00575354_ERZ1645192 | MGnify/ENA primary metagenome ERZ1645192 (study PRJEB40844, sample SAMN11349763) | freshwater sediment metagenome | isolation source: river sediment | host: Sediment | place: India: Faizupur Khadar , New Delhi | collected 2017-02-21 ... | reverse complement strand
TGGTCATCAGCTCCCACGCCCACGCGATCGCCTCGGCCTTGTAGTAGTCGCCGAACGACCAATTGCCGAGCATCTCGAAGAACGTGTGGTGGTACGTGTCGAGTCCGACCTCTTCCAGGTCGTTATGCTTGCCGCTGACGCGGATGCACTTCTGCGTATCCGCCACGCGCCTGTACGAGCTCTGCCGCGTGCCGAGGAATATCTCCTTGAACTGGTTCATGCCGGCATTGGCAAAGAGGAGCGTCGGGTCCGAGGGCAGGACCACGGGCGAACTGGGCACGATCTCGTGCCCCTTGGACTTGAAGAAGTCCAGGAACGACTGACGGATTTCAGCAGAAGTCATGACAATGCTCCACTAGTATTGAATGGCAGGGATCATATCGGCTTTCGACACAACGTCAAACAATCGGTGGGTGCTGGGAGCGCGACCGTCTCGGTCGCGCAACGCGAGCGGGACGCTCGCTTTCCCAGTTTTTCATCACCGGCAACTTTCTTATCCTACACCCCGCAGGATCGGTTATATTTCCAGAAACACAGGAGACGCCCATGCTTTTCGACCAGATGAATGCGGAAATGGTAAAGGCGATGATCGAGACGATCCCCGCGGAGGTCACGGTGATCGACGCCAACGACGAGGTGGTCGGCTGGAACAAGCACGAGACCCGGCTGTTCAAGCGCCCCATGACCTCCATGGGGCTGAACTTCCGCGAATGCCATCCGCAGAAGAGCCTTCACCTTGTGGAGCGCATCGTCAGCGAGATGAAGAACGGCACCCGCGATACCGCCCGCTTCTGGATCGACCTGGCGGTGCCGACGGACAGCACACGCAAGCACAAGATCGTGATTGAGTTCTTCGCCCTGCGGGACGCGTCGAAGAAATACCTCGGCTGCCTCGAGTTCGTGCAGGACATCGATGACTTCCGCCGCCTGGAAGGCGAGAAGCGATTGATGGACTGAAGATTCTCACCGCGGATTTCGCGGAGGGGCGCGGATCGGAGAATGTTGGCCGCAAGAAGGCTCAAGAGGCGCAGTCAACAAACGACGGGGCTGATCGTGAATTCAACCATCCGTGAAATCAGCGAAATCCGCGGTCAGTCTTTTTTGGTTGAGGATCGGCTACGAAGGGCAATATCCAAGCCTATTCCTTGGGCTCAACCATCTTGGGCGGCTTGACGCCGGCGGCGAAGCCGTGGGTCTCGTGGACCTTCTGCTTCACCTTCTCCATGATCTTCTTCTGAAGTTCCGGGTCGTTCTTCAGCAAGTCGCGGGCCGCGTCGCGCCCCTGTCCCAACTGCTGACCTTCGAACGAGAGCCACGTACCGCGCTTCTCGAAGAGTCCGTGCTCGATCCCCGCATCCACGACGGAGCCCGCGAACGAAATGCCTTCGGCGTACAGGATGTCGAACTCCGCTTCCGTGAACGGCGGCGCGACCTTGTTCTTCACGACCTTGACCTTTGTACGGCTGCCGATTGCGCGGCCGGTCGCGTCCTTCAGATTCGCGATGCGCCGGATATCCATGCGCACCGAGGCGTAGAACTTCAGCGCGCGGCCGCCGGGCGTCGTTTCCGGACTGCCGAACATGACACCGATCTTCTCGCGAATCTGGTTGGTGAAGATGCAGCAGGTCTTTGACTTGTGGATGATGCCCGTCAGCTTCCGCAGAGCCTGCGACATCAGCCGCGCCTGCAGGCCGACATGCGAGTCGCCCATCGCGCCTTCCAACTCCGCGCGCGGCGCAAGAGCCGCCACCGAGTCGATCACCACGATATCCAGCGCGTTACTGCGCACGAGCGTGTCGGCAATGTTGAGCGCTTCCTCGCCGGAATCCGGCTGGGAGATCAGCAGTTCGTCCAGCTTGACGCCGATTTTCTGGGCATAGGCCGGGTCCAGCGCGTGCTCCGCATCAATGAACGCGGCCATACCCCCCGTCTTCTGGACGTTCGCAATAATGTGCGAAACGAGGGTCGTTTTGCCGGACGATTCGGGTCCGAAAATTTCGATCACGCGCCCGCGCGGCACGCCGCCGATACCGAGAGCCAGGTCGAGGGTGAACGCGCCGGTGGAAATGGAAGGTATGCTGACCTTGGCGTCCTCGTCGCCCAGGCGCATGATCGCGCCTTCGCCGTATTCCTTCTGAATCTGCGCCAGAACCGCGCTGAGGGCCGCGGGCATTTTCTTGTCGGTCGCGCTTGCAGCCTGAGTTTTCGCAGCCATTCTATGTTGCTCCTTTTAGTGCGGATTCGTGCAAAACCGTGTATCGGACGCCCTGGTGCTCCAAGTGACTTTGCATCAACAGCAAACGGTGAACGTCAACCGATCCGTAGGTTGCGTTTGTAGCCGAGGCCAGCCGCGAAGTCAATTCATCCACCCGGTCCCGCGTGCGAACGCGGCCGAGCGTCAGGTGCGGGTGGAAATCCCTTTCTTCGGTTTTCATGCCGAGCCCGCGAACGGCTGCTTCCACGCGGGCCTGGAGTCCCGTGACCGCGTTGCCCTGCTCTTTCACTCCGGCCCATAGAACCCGGGGGGCGCGCGGAGAGCCGAAGAAACCTGAACCGGCCACGTCGTAGCTGAAAGAGGCCGTCCGAGCTGCCACCTCGTCCAGGCTTTTCGCGAGCGGCTCGATCTGCGAGAGGAACACGTCGCCGAGAAAGACGAGTGTCAGGTGAATGTTCTCCGGGGCGACCCAGCCGACCCGCGCGCCGGCTTTCTTCAGATCCTGCTGGAGGGCCTTCAGCGCCTCGCGAACGCCGTCGCTGATCTCGATCGCGACGAATGACCGGATGACATCGTCAGGATTCATCCTTCAGGAGCCCCTGCAGCCGGCGGCGCAGAAGATCGAGCGCCATCTGACTGCTCCACGTTTTGACGACGTCCCGTTCGCTGGGCCAGGTATGCCGACGCGCCCACGACCGGGTCTTGTCCGCAACTGCCATGTACACCAGGCCCACGGGCTTGTCCGGCGTCCCGCCGGTCGGCCCGGCAACGCCCGTGACACTCAGGCCGTAGTCGGCGCCAAGGCGCGCGCGCACGCCGACAGCCATCTGCCGCGCGACCTCCTCGCTCACGGCCCCGTGTTTTTTCAGAACATCAGCGTCCACACCCAACTCGCGAATCTTCACTTCGTTGGAGTACGCGATAACGCCGCCGAGGTAGTACGCCGAACTGCCGCTGACGGACGTGATGCGATGTCCGATCAGCCCGCCCGTGCAGGACTCAGCGGTCGCCAGCGTCGCCTTCTGCTGCCGAAGCAGCCGGCCCACGACATCCTCCATCTCGGCGCGCTCTTCGCAGAACACGCAATCGCCCAGCAGGGGGCGGGCAACCGCCGCGGCATGCTCGACCGCCGCCACGTCGCCGGCAAGCGACGTGAGACGGACTTCAATCCGTCCCGGAGCCGCGCAATACGCAATCTCCACGCCCGGCGGATTGAACCCGGCCTTCTCCAGCCGATTCGCGACATCGGATTCGCCAACCCCGCAGAGGAGAAACAGTTTCTCCGCGACCACCGATCCCCCCACTCCCGTGCGGAGCCAGGGCAGGACGTGCTGTTCCAGGATCGCCGAGAACTCACGCGGCGGGCCCGGCAGCAGAAAGACAACTTTCCCGTCCAGGTCAATGCGTTCGCCCGGCGCCATGCCGACCGGGTTGGACAGAACGGCGGCGCCTTCGAGCACCAGCGCCTGACGACGCGCCTGCTCGGTGACCACACGCCCGAGCTTCTGATAGCGGGCGGTCATCGCGTCCAGCGCCGGCTGATCCATCACGATCTTCCTGCCCAGGATATCCGCCAGAACGTCGCGCGTGATGTCGTCGCTGGTCGGCCCAAGACCTCCCGTCACAAAGACGATGTCGACCCGTCCAAGAGCCGATTGGATGGCTTCGCGAATGGAGGCGGCATCATCGCGCACGGTTGTGTCGCGCACGAGATAGAGGCCGACGGATCCGAGCCGGTCCCCGAGAACAAACGGATGGCGGTTCACGGTGCGGCCGATCAGAAGCTCGGCGCCGGTCGTAACGAGTTCGACTTCCCGCCTCATTTTGAATAGCCGTTCGGGTGGGCCTTGTGCCAGTTCCAGGCGTGCTGAATGATGGTCTGCAGATCGCCGTATTTCGGTTTCCAGCCCAGGATGGATTTCGCTTTTTCAGCCCCGGCCACGAGCCGCGCCGGATCGCCCGGACGCCGCGCGGAGACCTGCACCGGGATCGGGTGGCCCGTGACCTTCCTCGCCGTGTCGACCACCTGCTTCACCGACATCCCGTCGCCGGTTCCGAGGTTGAACGCGCCGACGTGGTCGCACGTCAGGGCGAGAATATGCGCCTGCGCAAGATCCATGATGTGGATGTAGTCGCGGATGCACGTGCCGTCGGGAGTCGGGTAATCGTCGCCAAACACGCTGACCTTGTCTTTTTTCCCGAGCGCCACCGCGAGGACATTGGGAATGATGTGCGTCTCCGGATCGTGGTCCTCGCCAAATTTCTCCGTTGCGCCGCACGCGTTGAAGTAGCGCAGGAACACGGGCTTCAGGCCGTGGCGCTCATGCTCCCACAGCATGATCCGCTCCAGCATCAGTTTCGACTCGCCATACGGGTTCGTCGGGCGCTGGGGAATGTCCTCGGTCATCGGCATCTTGTCCGGCTGACCGTACGTTGCGCACGTGGAGGAGAAGATGACCTTCTTCACGCCGTTCTCGATCATCGCCTCGACGAGGTGGACGCCGCCGCCAACGTTGTTGCGGAAGTAGCGCATCGGGAATTCCATGGACTCGCCGACAAGCGCGTAGGCGGCAAAGTGAACGACCGCGTCGGGCTTCGCGCGCCCCATCGCATCGAGAATCTCCTCCCGATTCCGCAGGTCACCCTTGATAAACCGCGCACGCTGGTCCACGGCCTCCAGGTGCCCGCGCTCGAGATTGTCAAAAATGACGACTTCGTGGCCGGCATCCAGCAGCATCTCGGAGGTGACGCTGCCGATGTATCCGGCGCCGCCTGTGAGGAAAATTTTCATGGGCGGCGATATTATCCCCCGGGGCTCGGGTGATGCGAGAGAAAAGAGCGGTGGTTCGACTCGACCGAATGCAGCTTATGCGGTATAATAATACGTCACTATGACAGCTCTCAAAGGGGGTCGTCCGATGCGCAGTATTCTGATCCGTTACCTGCTCCTTTTGCCGATTGCGGTATTATCCACACAGACAGACAGTCTTGGCGCTGATTTTCTGATCGACGATTTTGCCAACGGCAACCTCGACGCCGGCGTCGTCGGCACGGCCGGACGAGGGACCGCGCCCTTCCTGTATATCTCCGAGAAGAACGGCTGGCTGGATCTGACGTATAACCAGCCGGACGGCCACAGCGACATCGCCTGGTGGCAGGCGCTCTCCTGGAGCTGGAGCACCGTGGACGTGTCCGCCTACAGCTACATGTGCATGGACATCAGCGGCGTCGAGGGCGGCGAGGACTTCAAGGTGGAGTTTCACTACAAGGACCTGGCCGGCAAGACGCAGAAGCCGCAGGTACGGATCAGCGACTACGGCGCGATCACCAACCAGGTCCGGACGGTCAACATTCCCATCGAGGACTTCCAGGGCTTCATGAAGAGCCGCGCTTTCGCCATGGCGCTCGGGTTCCGCTATCCCACGCCCGACCAGGATTCGATCACGATCGACAACATCCGCCTGTCCGCGCGTCCCACCGAGTTCTTCCATACACACAGCGCCGAATCCGTGGCGAGCAACGCGGCCCTCTTCGTTTTCAAGCCTCACTTTCCGACAAACGCGGGGCCGTGTTCGAGCGTCACCATGCAATACCAGATCAACAGCGGCACAACATCCGGCGTATCCATGGTCTCCACCGACGCCTACTGGCGCGCGACCCTGACGCCATTGACCAACCGCACCGCGGTTTCCTACTGGTTCATCTATAGCTGCCCCGCCGCATCCACTTCGGCCACGTACGCGTTCCAGCACAACGCCGTCATCGACCATGTGCCGCCGTCGATCCCCGCCGACCTCGACGGGTCGGCGGTCTCGCCTTCCCGGATCGACCTGCGCTGGACGGCTTCAACCGACAACGTGGCCGTCATCGGATACCGCATCTACCGGAATGATGTCGAGATCGGCGAGTCGGCAACCACGAACTACAGCGCCATCGGGCTGACGCAGAACACAACGTACAGCTTCTACGTTCGCGCCATCGACGGATTCGGGAATCTTTCGACTGAATCCGATTCGAGAGACATCACCACCCTGACGGACACGGTGCCGCCGTCGAAACCCACCCAGCTCAACGGAACGGCAACGGGATCCACCACGGCCTCGCTGACCTGGAACGCCTCGACCGACAACGTGGCGGTCGTCGGGTACCACGTGCAGCGCGACGGGCAGTACGTGGGATCCACAACGCGGACCAACATGATCGCGAGCGGCATCCCGGGCAGCAATCACAGTTTCGCCGTGCAGGCGTACGACAACGCGGGCAACCTCTCCGCCACGTCGGACGCTGTGTTGATTTCCATGCCGACGGACATCACGCCGCCGACGGCGCCTGCGACACTCAGCGCCACCGCGATCGGCCCGAACCAAATCCATCTCTCGTGGTCGCCCTCCACCGATGACGGGACCGTGGCGGCCTACGAGATCTTCCGGAACGGCTCGCTGATCGACACCACGCCCGTGACCAACTACGACGCCTTCGGGCTGGCGCCGACGACGACTTACGAATTCGCTGTCCGCGCGGTCGACTCCGTCGGCCTGCGGTCCGGATACTCGCCGTCCGCCTGGGCCACAACCCTCTCCGGGAGCGCCCCTCAACTGGGGTCCTACGCGTCCTCCATCCCCGCCGGCTTCGCGACTCCGCCGACCGTCGTATACGCCACAACCAACGTAACGCCGCCCTTGCCGACGAGCGACTGGTGGAGCTCCATTCTTCACGTCCGGTGCAGCGGCCTGCTGGCGGCGCGCCCGCTGTGCTTCTACGCCAAGGGGTGGGCGCTGGAGTTCTCCTACCCCACAGTCACCACGCCGGACCCCTACAAGATCAATGCCCTGTTCACCAAGCAGATGGAGATCAGCGCCACGGGCGGATCCTTCCCGGCCAGGCCGGCCGGCGAATCCCGGGTGGACGGCTACGGCGATTCATCCGTTCGGGTACGCATTGGAAACGACACCAGTCATATCACGGCCACGCTGGTCCACGGATCGCCCTACGCCTATACGGAGTTCAACAACTGCTCCCCGATCATCCGATTCCCCTCCGCCTACACGGTCGAATCGGTCGATACGAATGTGTCCCTGCTTCTCGTGCGCGTCTCGACCGGTTTCATCAGTCACTTCGCCCTCTTCGCCCCGTCGGGCACGACATGGAACACGGCCAACTCGACGCAGATCGTGGCGTCCCTTCCTCCGGGCTCCGGCTACATGTCGGCGGCCGTGCTGACCTCGCGCAGCACGAGCTATTCCTCCTCCGAACTCGACATCCTGAAGAACCATGCCTTCGCGTTCGTGACAAATACCGTCGTGGAGTTCGCGTTCCAGCGCACCAACTCCATGGTCGTTGCCAGGCACAGGGCGCAGACGCGCGTCATGCAGGGCACGGAGACGGAAACCCTGTCCGGCCTGTTGCCGCACCACTGGATGAACTCCACCGACGCGACGGTGGCCGGCATGCAGTACTCCACCCTGCTGGGCGGCCTGAAGTTGAAGGAGGCCAGCGAGTTCACGACCCGGATCCGGTTCGCCGGCATCGTCCCTCAATTCCCCGAACCGGGAGACGCCACGTGGTCCAAGGTCATGTTCGCCACGCTGGCGGAACAGATCGGCGATATCGACAACGCGAAGTCCGACACCTACTGGCACAGCAAGGACATCCAGCGCCTGGCGCGCGTCATCCCGGCGCTCGACGCCGCCGGGCTCGTGGCCAAGCGTGACGATCTGCTGGACAATCTTGAGGACGCCTTGACGGACATGTTCACCTACACGCCGAACGAGACCGCCCATTTCTTCGCGTACAACGCGACATGGGGGACGCTGCTGGGCTTCCAGGAATCCTACGGTTCAGTGCAGTACCTGACCGACCACCACTTCCATTACGGCATGCTGGCATACTCCGCGGCGATTCTCGGACTGTACAGGCCAGCGTTCGTCGCCTCCTATGGAGCCATCGTCGACAAGGTCATCCGCGAGTTCAACAACCCGTCAAAGGACTTCTCGGGCCAGCATCCCCTGCCGTGGCTGCGCTGCTTTGACCCCTGGGAAGGACACTGCTGGGCCACCGGACTGGGAGGCACGCCCGTGTCCGGATCGGCGAGCGAGTTGCTCTACACGGGGGAAAAGAACATGACCGTTGCCGAAGGGCCGGACCAGGAATCCACGAGCGAAGCCATGAACGCGTGGGCAGGAATGTTCCTCTGGGGGCTCGCCTCCGGTCAGGAGGAGTTCCTGAACATGGGCGCGATTGGATACGCCACGGAGGCCGAGGCAATCCGGCACTACTGGTACGACGCGACCGAGACCAATCACCCAGGAGGGTACGCGCCCACCATGATCAGCCGGTTGTTCGGCGGCAAGATGGACCCGCTGACCTGGTTCGGCACGGAGATGTACAAGGCGTGGGGCATCCAGTACATCACCACCGGACCGCACATGACCTACCAGGGCTACTTCAAGCCGTACCGGATCACCGACTACGATTACTTCAGAGGGAACAGCTGGGAGGATATCCCGGACGGCTGGAAGGATGTCCACTGGATGTACCGTTGTTTCTTTGAACCCTCCGCCGTGCTCGCGGAATACACCAGCGAAACGCCGGTCGACGACGGAAATACAAAGGCCAATCTTTACTACTGGCTGCACGCGATGAACACGCTCGGGGAGGTCAACACGAACGTCTACAGCGACAACCCCGCGATGATCGCAATGACGTATGGCGGCACGACGAACTTCATCGGCTTCAATTTCACCGGCGGCCCCCTGACCGCGCGGGTCTTCCGATGTTCGGACGACGCGCCGCTCGGGCACGTGCTCCTCCGCAACCAGCGCTCCACGGCATTTGCCTCGGATGGGGATGAAGATCAGGACGGCCTCAGCAACGCGACGGAAATGGCGCTCGGCACGGAACTCTTCCGCGCGGATACCGACGAGGACGGGCAGGAGGACCCCGACGAGGTCTTCACGGGAACAGACCCGATCGACCCGGCGTCCTATTTTGCCTCGTACCTTCTCGCGCCCGAAGGCACGACGACCTTGAGCATGGTCTGGGCAGGGATCACCGGGCGGTATTACGACGTCAGGGCCTATCCCTCCCTCGCCTCGGCGCAAGCCGGCATGAACGCCTCGAATCTGCTTGTGAACGCCACCGGCACGGGCGTCGTAGTTCGATCGGTCACGCTGCCGGCGTGGGACAACGGATTCCTCAGGCTCATTGCGAAATAGCCCGGCGCGGAACCACCGGCACATCGGGTTACGACGTCTGCGTGTCGTCGGACGACAGATCGTCCTCGTCGGAGACGTCGCCGCTCTCCTGGCCGGCCTGTTCCAGCGCCCATGTTGCGTCATCCGCCTTATCCCAGACCGACCGGGCGATGTAGATGGGGCACTTCTGCTGCAGGGCGATCGCGATGGAGTCACTGGGTCGCGCGTCCACCTCGACAACATTCTTGCCGAGCTCGTTTTCCTGCAGCAGGTAGAGGCGTGCGAAGAACGTGTCGTCCTTCAGATCGTTGATCACAACCTTCTGCACCTTGGCGCCAAGGCCCACGAAGATATTGGCAATCAGGTCGTGCGTCAGCGGCCGCGGCTTCTTGACCCCGTGCAGGAACATCGTGATCGCGGCGGCCACGCTGTGATCCACGAAAATGGCGATGACCTTTGTCCCGTCGCCGAGGAACACGCCGCACCCGGTTTGTGTCGGCACCAACCCCTTGACCTTGACCAGTATGTCTTTCGTCATGGTGCGCTCACATCCCGCGAGTGATGTAGTAGACCATGAAAAAAATAAACAGGATCAGCACTGCCGAAGCTATTGTTTCCATGGATCACCTTTCAGGCGACTGTACCCGATCTTCGCCCGCCGCTCACTTCTTTTTCGCCCTGAAGAGGATCCGATCCGCATTCTTCGAATCCATCTCCGCCACGACCCGGTCCCCCTCCACGATCCCGCCCTTCAGAATTTCCGTCGCCATGGCGTCGAGGACCTGCCGCTGGATGGCCCGCTTCAGGGGCCGGGCGCCGAACGCGGGATCATAGCCTTCGCCCGCAAGAAATTCCTTCACACCGTCCGTCAACTCCAGCGTGATATTCCTCTCCTCCAGGTGCTTCAACACGCGGCCCAGCTGGATATCCACGATCTGCTTGATCTGCGCGCGGGACAGCGAATGGAAGATGATCACCTCGTCGACGCGATTCAGGAACTCCGGCCGGAAATGCGAGCGCAGGGCCTCGAACACCCGGCCCTCCATCTGCTCGTATTCCGAATCGTCCGAACTCAACCCCGGATTCCGCTCCAGCGTATCGTGGATGATCGCGCCCCCGATGTTGGACGTCATGATCACCACCGTGTTCGTGAAATCCACCGTACGCCCCTGCCCGTCCGTCAGACGGCCGTCATCGAGAATCTGCAGAAGCACGTTGAACACGTCCGCGTGCGCCTTCTCGATCTCGTCGAAGAGGACCACCGAGTACGGCTTGCGGCGCACGTGCTCCGTCAGGTAACCCCCCTCTTCATATCCGACATACCCCGGCGGCGCGCCGATCAGCCGGCTGACCGTGTGCTTCTCCATGAACTCCGACATGTCGATGCGGATCATCGCGTGCTCGTCGTCGAAGAGAAACTCCGCCAGCGCGCGCGCCAGCTCCGTTTTGCCGACGCCGGTCGGGCCCAGGAAGATGAACGAGCCGATCGGCCGGTTCGGATCCTGCAGGCCGGAGCGCGCCCGGCGGACCGCGTTCGACACCGCCTTCACGGCCTCGTCCTGGCCGACCACCCGCTCGCGCAGCCGGTCCTCCATGCTCAACAGCTTCGCCTTCTCGGTCTCCATCAGGCGGCTGACGGGAATGTGCGTCCAATTCGAAACGACCTGCGCGACATCCTCGGCATCCACTTCTTCCTTGAGCATGCGCTGGCTCTTCTGAAGCTCCGCCAGCTTCTGCTGGGCGTCCTTGATCTGCTGCTCGACCTTCGGAATCTGGCCGTACTTCAGCTCCGAAGCCCGTCCCAGGTTTCCCGTGCGCTTGGCCGTCTCCTCCTCCGTGCGCATCAGGTCCAGCGCTTCTGTCAGCTTTCGGATGTCGCCGATGTGGTCTTTCTCCTTCTGCCAGTGAAGCTTCATGACCTTGCTCTGCTCGCGCTGTTCGGCCAGCTCCTTCTCCAGCTTCGCCAGGCGGTCCTTCGAAGCCTCATCCTTCTCCTTCTTCAGCGCCTCGCGCTCAATCTCCATCTGCATGATCCGCCGCTCGACCTCGTCGATCTCCGTCGGCATGCTGTCGATCTCCATCCGGAGATGGCTGGCCGCCTCGTCGATCAGGTCAATGGCCTTGTCCGGGAGGAACCGATCGCTGATGTAGCGGTGGGAAAGCTTGGCGGCGGCAATCAACGCGCCGTCCTGGATCCGCACGCCGTGATGCACCTCGTACCGCTCGCGCAATCCGCGCAGGATCGCGATCGTGTCCTCGACCGTCGGCTCGTTGACCATGACCGGCTGGAACCTGCGCTCGAGCGCTGCGTCCTTCTCGATGTGCTTGCGATACTCGTCGAGGGTTGTCGCGCCAACGCACCGGAGTTCGCCGCGCGCGAGCGGCGGCTTGATCATGTTCGACGCGTCCACGGCGCCCTCCGCGCCGCCGGCGCCGACCAGGGTGTGAAGCTCGTCGATAAAGAGAATGATGTTCCCCTCGGCGCCGATGACTTCCTTGATGAATGCCTTGAAGCGATCCTCGAACTCACCGCGGTACTTCGCGCCGGCAACCATCCCGCCGATATCCAGCGACACCACGCGTTTGTTCCTGAGGCCGTCCGGAACGTCCCCCGCAATGATGCGCTGGGCCAGGCCCTCGACGATCGCCGTCTTGCCGACGCCGGGTTCGCCAATCAGCACCGGGTTGTTCTTCGTGCGCCGGGAAAGAACCTGGATGACGCGACGAATCTCCGAATCGCGCCCGATGACGGGGTCGAGCTTCCCCTTCCGCGCCGCCTCGGTCAGGTCGCGGCCGTACTTCTTCAAGGCCTCGTACTTGTCCTCGGGGGCCTGGTCCGTCACCCGCTGATTGCCTCGGACCGCCTGCAGGGCCTTGAGCATCGCGTCCTGCGTCAGCCCGAGCCGCGCGCCGATCTTCGCCGCATCGGAATCCTTCTGCTGGAGGACCGCCAGAAACAGATGCTCGGTGCTGACATACTCATCCTTCATCTTCTCCGCGACCCCGAATGCATCGTCCAGCGCCTTGCGGAGACTGCGGGAGGGATATCGCTCCGTTGCACCGCCGTCCACGGTAGGCCGGGAAGACAGGGACTTCTCGAGCTCGCTCTTGAACTGATCGGGAGAAACGCCCAGCTTGCCGAGGAGCGGACGAACGACGCCGTCCTCCTGCTCGATCAGCGCGAGCGCGAGATGCTCGACATCCACCTCGGCGTGCCTGTGCTGCCCGGCCAGGCGCTGCGCGTGATGCACCGCCTCCTGCGATTTGATGGTCAGTCGATCCAGTTGCATGATTCCAGCCCCTTTCGATCTGCAATGAAACTCATGCGATTGGACATGAAGTGTAGGAAAAATGCTGAATTTTTCCAATCCTTGGAAAATCAGGGAAAGTTTTTTCCAAGGGTTGGAAAAAACGCGATCCGCCGGGCGGTCGGACTACTTCAGCTTCTGCTCGAGGGCCTCGAGACGCTTCTCGAGTTCGCCAAGGCGCTCTTTCAACTGCGGGAGGCGTTCAATCTGCGCCCGGACCCGCATTTCCTTGACGTGCGGCCTCGCCGGGAATCCCGACACGAAGGAGCCGGCCGGTACATCCTTGATCACCCCGCCCCGGGCGCCCACAACCACCCGCTCACCGATCACGATATGACCGCCAACCCCTGCCTGGGCGGCAAGCGTTGTGTAGGCACCGAGCTCCGAACTGCCCGCGATGCCGGACTGAGCCACAATGACCGAGTGATTGCCGACGACAACGTTGTGCGCGATCTGGACGAGATTGTCGATTTTCACGCCGTTGCCGATCCGGGTCTTGCCGAAACGCGCGCGGTCGACCGTGACATTGGCGCCGATCTCGACATCGTCGCCGATGACCACAATACCGATCTGCGGCACCTTTGTGCGCACACCCTGCTTGTCCACGTTGAAGCCGAATCCGTCGCTGCCAATCACGGTTCCGTTGTGGATGATATTGCGGCTGCCGATCTGGCAGTACTCGCGAACCGTGACGTGCGGATACAGCTTGGTGTCCGCGCCAACGATCACGCCGTGTCCCAGGTAACAGCCCGCGTAAAGGATTGTACGATCGCCGACTTTCACACCCGGCTCCAGGACACAGTATGGCCCCACGCTGACATCGGCACCCAGCTTGACATCCTTCGCGACAACCGCCGTCGGATGAACGCCGGGGACGGGAACAACGGGCGGAGGAGCAAAGAATGCGGCCGCCTGCGCAAAGGCTTTATCAGGATCGTCGGCGCGGAGCATCGCCGCGGCAGAACACGGACGCGCCCAGTCTTTTGAAACGATCACCGCCGAAGCCTTCGTCTGCGCGGCATCGGACGCATAGCGAGGATTGGCGACGAAGGTGATGTCGCCGGGCCCCGCATCGCTGATTCCTGCGATTCCCTTGATGGGACAGGAACCGTCGCCTTCAAACACGAGCCCCAATTTCCGGGCGAGCTCTTCAACCGTGATGACCGTGTCCATGAGGGGATGCTACTTGCCTTTGTCGTCGGCCTTTTCTTCCTGTTTGCCCTTGTTCAGCATGCCGAGGATCGTGTCCGTGATGTCGATCTTCGGGTCCGCGTAGAGGATGTTCTCGACGCCGTTCAAGCTCTGACCGGAGGAGTCGATGACCGCCAGGTACCCCTGTTTCTGGGCGTAGTCCTTCACGATCTGCTGGATCTCCTCGACGATCCGTTTGCGCATCCGTCGGCTCTGGTCGTCAAGCTGCTTGCGGCGGGAATCGTCGAACCGGCGAATCCGGCTTTCGTAATCCCGCAGTTCGACCAGTTTCTCCTCGGCCAGATTCCGCTTCTCGGCGCGGACATCGTCGCTGAGCGCGCTGTTCTGGGCCTCGTCGCGAATCGCCGCGAAATCCTTCTGCAGCTTCTCATAGTCGCTGACCAGCGTTTTCCGCTCCCCGTTGAACTCGTCGGCCTGCTCCTTGAGCTGCGTGTCCGCGAGCTTGGTCTTGTAGAACTCGTTGAACGCGCGATCCAGGTTGATGAAAACGGTCGACTGCTCCGCCGCCCAAGCGGGAGAACACGCCAGCATCGCGATCCACGCGCCCAACACCAGACACTTTCTCATTTCAACGATCTCCTTCTAGTATGTATATCCAATCCAGAAACTGAAACGGCCGGACGGCCGGTCATTGTACTCGTCCGTTTGGAGCGGCCAGGCATAGTCGAGTTGGATGGGGAATCCGGGGAAATCGAAACGAACGCCGGCGCCGACCGCCGAATTCACTTCGCCATCCCCCGCCACGATGGCCGGATCATCGTCCTTCTTGAACACATCGGCCCACACGATGCCGATATCGTAGAACGCGGCGAGGCGCACCTTTTCAGCCACGGGCAGGGTGTATTCGGCCGTGGCGCACGCCGCGGCCTTGCCGCCGAGAGGCTCCTCCGAACCGCCCGAGCCCTCATCCAGAACCTTCGGACCCACATCGCGATACTTGAAGCCGCGGACGGTGCGGGGGCCGCCGAGGAAGAGGCGGTCGAAGATGGGCACCCGTTCGGGTTCCCCGTAATCGTTGACCATGGCCGCGTAGCCCCGCAGGTTGAACACATGGTCAAACCACAGGGGGACAAAATGCGATGACCGCCCGGTGAGTCCGTAGATCTCCGTCTCCCCGCCCAACGGACCGCCGGCAACCATGGCCGAGGCGGTGCTTCGCGTTCCTTTCGAAGGGAGAAAAACACTGTCGCGGGTGTCCCGGACCAGTTCCAGCGTCAGGGAGCTCTTGATTCGTTTGCCTTCCTCCTGCTGGATCAGGTCGGATGCGTTGGTATCCACGTTGTAGACATCAATGCTCTCCAGGCCGTAGATGAGGTTGACACGGTTATAGGTCCCCAGCGGCTTCCCAAGGCTGATGTTCCCGCCGATATTCAGTTGATCGTACTCGTCGCTGAGAAACCGCGCGTCATGCTCGAACAGATCGATCCCCAGCGCCAGCCGTCGGTTCAGAAACCACGGCTCCACGAAGGATATTTCGTAATCTTTTCGCTCGGTACCCAACTGGGCGCGCATGCGAAGCTTCTGGCCGCCGCCGCTGAAACGCGGCCAGCCGGTGATATCGAAATTGCCCTGGGAAAGTTCCACGAAACCGATGATGTCATCCACGCTGGAGAACCCGGCCCCGATCATGAACTGACCCGTCTTTTGCTCTTCCACGTCGAGGGCGAGATCATACTGGTCGGACACGGCCGTGCTCTCCGGGACGCTGTTCACGTACGAGAAGAAGCCCAGGTTGCGAAGCCGCCTCTCGCTGCGGCGCACCTTGACCTCGTTGTAGATCTGGCCGGGATAGACGTCCAACTCACGGCGGATGACCCTGTCCTTCGTCACCGAGTTTCCGCGAATCTTGATGTTCCGGATGTAGGCGAGATGGCCCTCGGTCACCTTGTAGAAAATGTCGGCCGTCGACTTCTCCACATTCACATCCATGGTGTAATCCACGAGGCTGCGAATGTAGCCGCGGCCCCCGTAGAAGTCCTTGACCTCCTGCCCGGACTTGTCGATCTGCTCAACGGACGCCACATCACCGGGATGAATCTTGATGACACCCGCCACCTGGCTGGTGGGGAAGAGGCCCGCGCCGGTCAGTTCAATCCTGCCGATGCGGTACTGCCTGCCCTCCTCGACCGGGATATCGATCCGGATCTTCTTCGAATTCAACATCGTGATTTCCGGCGGCTTCACGACCGCGTCGAGGTACCCCTGGTCGAGATAGACCTTGCGGAGGGACTCCACGTCGGATTCCAGGTCGTCGGGGTTGTACTGGCCGGCGCCGGTGATCCAGGACAGCCAGTTCACCGCCCGCTGCTTCATCGCCTTGCGCAGAACATACGAGCGGATTTTCGTGTTGCCGGCGAACCTGATCTTTTTCACGTTTGCCCGCTTGCCCTCCGTCACGGTGACGCGGACAAACGCCATGCCCGGTTCTTTCATGGGCTCGATCGTCCACGCCAGCTTGGCATACGGGAAGTATTTCTTGTTGTATTTGTCGCGAACCTTTTGAGACTGAACCGCCAGCGCGGTGTCATCGACGAGATCGCCCACCCCCAGCTCCAGCAGGTCGCGCACCTTCTTGTTGCCCAGATAGTCGGCGCCCGTGATCTCCAGCTTGCCGATCCGGAGCTTGGGGTCCACGATGTAGGTGATCACAACACCGCCCGGAACGGACTCCACGTCCGCCGATACCGTGGCGTAGCGGCCGCTTTTCTGCAGGGCCTTGACGTCGCGATTCACCGCCATGCGGCTGAATTCCCCGCCGGCCTTCAAGCTCGTGTACGCCAGGACGGACTCGCGGTCCGCGACGCCATGCCCGTCCGTCTTGACCTGCACGTCCTTGACCAGCAACGCAACGGCGGAGAGCGACGAGGCGGCGAAGAAAAGCACGGAAAGGACAAGAAGCGGCAAACGGTGGAGCCTCATACCAGCCCTCCTTGTTCGAACTCGCCCTCGGATGCGGCTTCAGGTTCGGGTTCGGCAGTCGGAGCGGCATCGACGCCCCTCATGCGGCTGTCGAAACGGGTGTATTCCCGCTCAAAGTTGAATTCCACCTTGCCGGTGGGCCCGTTTCTGTGTTTCGCGATTTCCACTTCGGCCAGCTTCTCGTCGATCACTTCGCCTTCCTCGGCGTAGACGCACGGCCGGCGCAACATGAGAACCACGTCGGCATCCTGCTCGATGGCCCCGGAGTCGCGCAGATCGGAGAGCCGCGGCTTGCCGTCATCACTCCGCTGTTCGGGCGCGCGGCTGAGCTGGCTGAGGACGATCACCGGGATCTTCAGCTCCTTGGCCATGGCCTTCAGCGCGCCGGAGATCGCCGCCGTCTCGCGCTGGCGGCCTTCCCTCGCGAACTGCGGGTAGCTCAGCATCTGCAGATAGTCCACCACGATCAGCTGGATGTCGTGCTTCCGCTTCATGCGGCGGGCGCGGGAACGCAATTCAAGCGCCTCGAGCCCCGCGGTGTCGTCCAGGAAAATGGGCGCCTTCGTCAGGGCGGATGCCGCGGAAATCAACTGGCCATGAAAGGTCTGGGAGATGTACCCGCCCTGCAGCTTGTGGGACGGCACGCGGGCGTGCGAACAGATCATTCTGCGGACCAGCTGCTCCCTGGACATTTCCAGGCTGAACACGGCGACGGGCCTGGGCGTGTCGTCCGCCACGCCCAGGGCCACGTTCTCCGCGATATTGAGCGCCAGCGACGTCTTGCCCATCGAGGGCCGGGCCGCCAGCACAATCATATCGCTGGGTTGCAGCCCCATCAGGATTTTATCCAGGTCCGAGTAGCCCGTGGCGAGCCCGGTAATCCCCTTCTTCATCAGGAAGATGTTCTCGATGTCCGTGATCGCGTCCTTGACCAGGTCCGACCAGGGCATCATGGCGCTGCGCTGGAGCTGCTTGATGTCGAAGAACGACTGCTCGGCCACGTTAAGGACGCTGTCCGCATCCTTCTCGGAGGAGTAACACTCGTCGATGGCCTCGCGGGACTTGTCGATGATCATCCGCAGGAGATGTTTCTGGCGGACGATATCGATGTAGTACTCGGCATGCGCGGCGGTGGGCGTGCTGTCCACCAGCCGCTCCAGGAAAGCCGCCCCCCCCACCTCGTCCAGCCGGCCCAGTTTCTTGAGCCTCTCGCCGACCGTCAGAAGGTCGATGGGGCTCCCGTCGTGCGTCATGCCGCGCAGGACTTCGAAAAGCGCCTGGTGGGCGGAGACGTGAAACGACTCGGGGGAAATTCCGCGTTCGACGGCAAAGTCCACGACGCGCGCCGCGTCGAGAAGCGCCGATCCAAGCACACCCCGCTCTGCCTCCTCGCTGTATGGAGGGAGGCGATCACTCTTGGCGACCGGCGAAGGGGAGACCTGACCAGCCATCGCAACACCTTGTTTGGTTATTCTTCGACCACCCAGATCTTGAGCGTGGCTTGAACCTTGGGATGAACCTTGATCGGAATATTGAAGACGCCGAGTTCGCGAATCGGCTCGGGCAGATCGACCTGGTGTTTGTCGACTTCCACGCCTTGCGCTTTCAAGGCCGACACGATATCCGGCACGGTCACGGACCCGAACAGCTTGCCGCCCTCGCCCGTCTTGACGGGGATGGTGCAGGACACCTGCTCGATGGACTTCACGAGGCCCTGCGCGGATTCCAGCTCCTGGACCTCCTGCTCCTCCCTCACCTTGCGGGCCTTCTCCAGTTTGCGGCGGGTACCCTCCGTCACCGGCGCCGCCAGGTTGCGGGGCAGAAGGTAATTTCGCGCATAGCCCTCGGCCACGCGGACAACCTCGCCCTGCGCGCCCAGACCCTGCACATCGGCCATCAGAACAACTTCTTTTGACATGGTTTCGTCCCTTTCGAATTACGGAAGGAGGCCCATCACCCGCGCCACGCGAATGGCGCGCTTGATCTGGCGCTGCTGTTTTGCGGTGGTGCCGACAAACCGGCTGGGCACAATCTTGCCGCGCTCGGTCATGAACTTGCGGAGCAGTTCCGCGTCCTTGTAGTCGATGACCTGTCCGGGTTCAAGCCGGGAGCGGCGCTTCATGCCGCCGCGGTCGTCACCCATCCGGTCGTAGTTCTCGTATTCACGCGCTGTCATATCTCGTCCTCTCATTACACATGCTCCCGTTAGAATGGCAAATCGTCGTTGTCCCCACCACCCGCCGGCGGCGGCTCGTCCGCCTCCGGCTCACTCGCCGCAGGCGCGGGCTTGCCGCGCCGTTCGGACGCAGGGGGAGCATCCCCCACCTCGCCCCGGCGCGGAGAGCTCAGGAACTGAACCCGTTCCGCCACAACACCCAGACGGCTCTGCTTCTGCCCGTCCTTTTCCCACTCGTCCAGCTTCAGCCGGCCTTCCACGAACACCGGCGACCCCTTGCGCAGGTACTCCCCGGCCGTCTCCGCCTGCCGCCCCCAGACCGTCACGGTGACAAAACAGGTCTCTTCCTTCTCCTGCCCGTTGGCCAGCTTGAACTTGCGGCTCACCGCCATGCGGACATCGCTCACCGCGCTGCCCGACGGCGTATAGCGCACTTCGGGATCCTTCGTCAGATTCCCGATCAGAAACACCTTGTTAAGCGTTGCCATGGGCCTTGGCCTCCGCACCGGCTTCCGCAACCGCCGCGACCGCAGGCGCGCGGACAATCTGCAGGCGGAAGATGTCTTCGTTCATCTTGAAGCGGACCGTGAGCGGCTTGATCTGCTCGGGCGCCATCTTGAACGTCAGGATGACGTACTGGCCGGCGTCCTGCTTGTCCATTTTGCGCGCGAACATCCGCTTGCCGAGGCGCGTGGTGCTTTCCACATCACCGCCGTGCTTCTTGATTTCCGCGCGCACCTTTCCCAGGGCCTCTTCGATGTCCTTCAGAGACTCGGGGAAAATCATCATCGCTTCGTATTTGTTCAAGGCATCCTCCTCACCGTATTCTGCAATCCTGATTCCACTCAGTTAAATTCGTTCATCGCTTTTTCGACGCCATCCCGAAGGATCGCGGCCACGGCATCGGCGGCAACCGTTACCGCCTTGTCCACCTCGCTCCGCTCCTCGGCTGTGAAGCGCGAGAGCACGTGATCCACCAACACTTCGCCCGGCGGCCGCGGACCAACGCCGACCCGGACCCGCACGAATTCCTCCGAGCCCAAAGCCTCGATGACGGAACGCAGTCCCTTGTGCCCGCCGGCCCCGCCTCGTTTCCGGATGCGGATCTGCCCCTTCGGCAGCTCCAAGTCATCCAGCACAATGATCACATCCTGCGGATCCAAGCCCTTCTTCTGCGCTGCGGCGGCCACCGCGTGGCCGCTTCGGTTCATGAACGTGCGCGGCTTGACCAGAAGAACGTTCTTTCCTTCAAGCTCCGCCTTGCCCGTCCACGCCGGAACCGTCCAACCACGCCGCAACGTCACCCCGGTCCGCCGGACCAGCTCGTCAAGGACGTCAAAACCGACATTATGCCGCGTCTTGTCGTATTCCTTGCCCGGATTGCCAAGTCCAACGACCAGTTTCACGTGCCGTCACCCCGGGCGCCAGGAACCTACTTGGCCTTCTTGCCTTCGGCCTTCGCCTCGGGCTTGGCCGCTTTCGCGGCTTCCGGCTTGGCGGCTTCCTTCTTCGCCTCGCCGCCCTTCCCTTCCTTCTTGCCTTCCTCCGCGCCCTCTTCGCCTTCCTCGCCTTCAACCTTCTTCTCGGTGATGACTTCAGGTTCGGCCGCGCCGGCTTCCGCCGCCGCAGGAGCGACTTCCTCTTCGGCCTTCGGCACGGAAATCTTCACGATCGCCTGGTCGGGCAACGTGAGGACCGTGTACTTCGACTTGTCGACAGGAATACTGGCCGCCAGGAGGCTTTCGCCGATGTTCATTGCGCTCACGTCCAGCGTGAAGGATTCCACGATGTCGGTCGGCAAGCACTCCACCATGATCGAACGCGTGATGGGCTCGAGAATACCGCCCTGCTGGGTCACGCCGACAGGATCGCCGACCAGCTTGATCGGGATCTCGATGCGAAGCTTCTTCGTCATCGAGATCTCGTTGAAGTCCGCGTGGATGATCTTGTGCGACACGGGATGATGCTGGATGTCCTTCAGAAGAACCTTCACCGGGCTCTCGCCGCCGACTTCCAGGTCCATGATCATGTGCTCGCCCATATGCCCTTTCAACACCTGGTCGAAATCGTGGGCGCTAAGCTGGATCATCCGGGTCTCTTTGCCGGCCCCGTATACGATGGCCGGAACAATGCCGGAACGGCGGAGCCTTCTGGCCCCTGCCCCTTTAACTTCACGTGGCTGGGCCACGACTTTTACTGCTTTCATTGGTTTCTCCCTCACTGACTATACTTTGAACAACGATGTAACGGACTGATTGCTGTGAATGCGCAGGATGCCCTCGCCGAGAAGATCGGCCACGGACAGCACCTTGACCGGGAACCCTTTCCAGTCGCGGGCCGGTACCGTATCCGTCGTGACCAGGCCCTCGATGACGGAATCCTTCAGACGATCGATGCCCTGCTCCGTGAGCACGGCGTGCGTCACCGCGGCATAGACTTCCTTCGCGCCGCGATCCATGACCAGCTTTGACGCCGCGCACAGCGTGCCGGCGGTCGTCGCCAGATCGTCCACGAGAATACACGTGCGGCCTTCGACATCGCCGACCAGGTTCAAGGCCTCGACTTCCGTCGCCGTCTTCCTCTGCTTGCCGACGATCGCCAGGCCGCCGCCAAGCATGTTCGCGTACGCGTAGGCCATCTTCAAACCGCCCGGATCGGGCGAGACGACGACGGGGTTCTTCAGCTTCTTGGAGCGCAGATGCTTCACGATCACCGGCGCGGCAAAAAGGTGATCCACGGGAATATCGAAGAAGCCCTGAATCTGCTGGGCGTGCAGGTCCATCGCGAGAAGACGGCTGCAGCCTGCGGCGACCAGGAGATTCGCGACGAGCTTGGCCGTGATCGGAACGCGCGGCTGGTCCTTGCGGTCCTGGCGCGCGTACCCGTAGAAAGGAATGACCGCCGTGATTCGCGCTGCCGACGCCCGCTTCGCGGCGTCGATCATGATCAGCAACTCCATCAGGTTCTCGTTCGGAGGGAAGCATGTGGGCTGGATAATGAAGACGTCCATGCCGCGCACGTTCTCGATGATCTTGACGAAGATCTCGCCATCCGGGAAATGGGTGATCGAC
>ERZ1645192.1168-NODE-1168-length-22099-cov-11.726774_pt1 | contig 22099 bp, 19 predicted proteins | sample MGYA00575354_ERZ1645192 | MGnify/ENA primary metagenome ERZ1645192 (study PRJEB40844, sample SAMN11349763) | freshwater sediment metagenome | isolation source: river sediment | host: Sediment | place: India: Faizupur Khadar , New Delhi | collected 2017-02-21 ... | reverse complement strand
TGGTGGCATCACCCGAGTGGACGCCGGCAAATTCGACATGTTCGGAGATGGCATAGGCAATGATCTCCCCGTTGGAAGCCACGGCATCCATTTCTATTTCCTTGGCCTGCTCAATGAACTCGCTGACTACCACGGGATGCTCTTTGGAGACGTCGGCGGCCATTTGCAGGAAGTGGTCGAGCTGTTCATCGTTGGCGACTACGTTCATGGCAGCCCCTGAAAGAACATAGGAGGGGCGGATGAGCACCGGGTAGCCCACGGAATCGATAAAGCGGTGGATCTCCCCTGTTGTGGAGAGTTTGGCCCACCGGGGCTGATCCACCCCCAGCCGGTCAAGGAGCGAAGAGAATTTGTCGCGGTCTTCGGCCCGGTCGATATTCTCGGGAGAAGTCCCCAATATCGGCACCTGCCGCCGCCAGAGCTTCATGGCCAGATTGTTGGGGATCTGCCCCCCTACCGAGAGGACCACCCCCAGGGGCTGCTCCAGCTCGACAATGTCCAGCACCCGCTCAAAACTGAGCTCGTCAAAATAGAGCCGGTCACAGGTGTCGTAATCGGTACTCACCGTTTCGGGATTGTAATTGATCATGACCGACCGGTAGTTCTGGTTGTGGATGGTTCTGACGGCATTCACCGAACACCAGTCGAATTCCACAGAACTCCCTATACGGTAGGCGCCTGACCCCAGTACGATCACGCTGCGCCCGTCATGACTGAAGTCTACATCATGCTCTGCACCGTTATAGGTCAGATAAAGATAATTGGTCATGGCAGGATACTCCCCGGCCAGGGTATCGATCTGCTTGACGAACGGAACAATCCCCAGGGCCTTCCGGTGTTCTCTAACCTTCAGGAGGTTCTCTTCCACCTGTCCGCGCTCACCGTTGAGCACCAGCCTGGAAATCTGAAAATCAGAGAACCCCGCCATCTTAGCCTCCCGCAACAGCGGCGTGGGTAGGTGGTCGAGCGAAGAACAAGCCAGCAACTGGTTGCGGAGTTCGAAGATATGTTTAAGTTTTCCCAGGAACCAGCGGTCGATCCGGGTGCGTTGGTGGATGTCGTCGATCGTAAATCCCTTATGAAAAGCTTCGGCAATGGCAAAAATCCTGCGGTCGGTGGGATGGGCGAGTTCCTCCTCGATGGCTTCAATGGTGATCTCCTCGCGGTTGCCCACAAAGCCATGCATACCGGTGCCGGTCATCCGGATCCCTTTTTGGATGGCCTCCTCGAAGGTGCGGCCGATGGCCATGATCTCCCCCACACTCTTCATGGAACTGCCAATGGTGCGTGAAACCCCGTAAAACTTGCTCAGGTCCCACCGCGGGATCTTCACCACGCAATAGTCGAGGGCCGGTTCGAAGCATGCCGTGGTCACTTTGGTGACGGCATTCTTAAGCTGGTGGAGGCCATAGCCCAGTCCCAGCTTGGCCGCAACGAAGGCCAGCGGATAACCCGTGGCCTTGGAGGCCAGGGCCGACGAGCGCGACAGGCGGGCATTCACCTCAATCACCCGGTAGTCTTCGGAAGCTGGATCTAATGCAAACTGCACATTGCACTCACCGACCACCCCTACCCTGCGGATGATCCTGATGGCCACCGCCCTGAGTTTGTGGTACTCCGCATTGGTCAGGGTCTGTGATGGCGCTACGACGATGCTCTCCCCGGTATGGATCCCCAGTGGATCAAAATTCTCCATATTACAGACGGTGATGCAGTTGTCAAAGCGGTCACGGACCACCTCATACTCCACCTCTTTCCATCCTTTCAGCGACTCTTCGACCAGAATCTGGGGACTATAGGTAAAGGCCTTGGCCGCCAGCTCCCTGAGTTCTTCGTCATTGCCACAGAAACCACTGCCCAGTCCGCCCAGGGTGTAGGCCGCCCTGATGATGAGCGGGAAGCCGAGCTCCCCGGCAGCCGCCATAGCCTCCTCCATATTGACGGCAGCCATACTGCGGGGGGTCTTCACCTCTATTTCGCCCAACATCCGGGCAAACAACTCCCGGTCTTCGGTTTCCATGATCGCCTCCACCGGAGTGCCCAGTACCTGTAAACCATACTTCTGCAGAACCCCCGATTTGTACAGGGCTACTCCGCAGTTGAGGGCCGTTTGCCCCCCGAAGGCCAGCATGATCCCCTGTGGCGCCTCCTTTTTAATCACCTCCTCCACGAAAAAGGGCGTCACCGGCAGAAAATAGATCTTGTCGGCAATCTCTTCTGAGGTCTGAATGGTAGCGATATTGGGATTGATCAGGATGGTGGTGATCCCCTCCTCCTTGAGAGCTTTGAGGGCCTGGGAACCACTGTAGTCGAATTCACCGGCCTCACCGATTTTGAGGGCTCCCGATCCCAGGAGCAGAACTTTGGATATCTTTTGGTCAGTCATGTCAGACAAATTTTTGGAGTCAACGCTGGTGGGTAATGTGACGGATGAAGTCGTCGAAGAGAAATTCGGTATCGACGGGACCGCTGGCGGCTTCCGGATGGAATTGCACCGAGAAGAAGGGTTTGCTCCGGTGCCGGATCCCCTCGTTGGTGCCGTCATTCACATTGATGAAGAGGGGTTCCCACGCTCCGGAGAGGGTATGGTCATCCACGGCATACCCATGGTTCTGGGAAGTGATGTAACAGCGGTCGGTACCCGTGAGCACCACCGGCTGGTTATGGCCACGGTGGCCGAACTTGAGCTTATAGGTATCGGCACCGGCAGCCCGCGCCAGCAACTGGTTCCCCAGGCAAATGCCCATGATCGGCTTCTCCTGCGCCAGCGCCTTGCGGATGTTTTCGACCGTCACCCCACAGAGTGCCGGGTCGCCCGGTCCGTTAGACAGCAATATGGCATCAAAATCGCCCGTGGTGAAATCGTAATCCCAGGGCACCCGGTATACCGTGGTATTCCGCCGGAGAAGACACCTGATGATATTGTTCTTGACCCCACAATCCACCAAAACCACCTTGTGCTCTCCATGGCCGTAGACAACCGTTTCCGGGGTACTGACCCGGGCCACCAGGTTTTCCAGGTTCGGGTCGTAGAAATCCACGGGCTCCTCCGAAAACTCAATCTTCCCGAGCATGGATCCCTTGGTACGTAGAATCTTGGTCAGCGCCCGCGTGTCAATGCCGGTAATCCCCGGCACCCGGGAAGCCTCGAGCCACTCGGCCAGGCTCCTGCCCGCATTCCAGTGACTGTAAAGCCCGGCATAGTCCGCCACCACCAACCCGGAGGCCTGAATCCGGTCCGACTCAAAAAACGGGTGGAGACCCCCTGCATCCTGCGGCTCAGGTACCCCATAATTGCCAATCATCGGAAAAGTGGGCACCAGTATCTGACCCGTATAGGAAGGATCGGTCAGACTCTCAGGATAACCGGTCATCCCCGTGTAAAAGACCACCTCTCCGGCTACCGACCCCCGGTAACCAAACGACTGCCCCTCAAAAACACTCCCATCCTCAAGAACCAGCCTTACATCACGCTTTTCCGTCATATTCCCCATTTAAAAGTTAAAAAAAATGCGCCTGTCCTGACTATCAGGATCAAACGCATAACTGCCGTAATCTGCTAACGGGCCGTAAATGATGTTGAACACCCCTATCAATAGGTTTTGATATTAAATTCAGGGTACAAAAATAAGAAAAAAGCGATGTAAAATGGATCGCAGAATGTTTATTGTATATTTTTGCACTGTATTAATGTATTTTTATTCATGGAACACACCAAGCAGGAGCGTCAGGAGATGGTCAGGGAGCTGATCCGGTCGGGGCGCCTGGGGAACCAGGAGGAGCTGCTGGTGCTTTTACGGGAGAGGGGCATCCGTTGCACCCAGGCTACGCTTTCGCGTGATTTGCACGAGATGAAGGTCGCCAAGGTGCCGGAAGGGGAAACCGGCTATGTGTATGTATTGCCTGACCATGGGATCATGAGAGGGAGTGCGGAGCAGTTACGGGTGAATTACCTGGCCGATGGATTCCGTGATCTGCGCATGTCGGGTAACCTGGCGGTGATCCGCACTTTCCCGGGGTATGCCAGCAGCATTGCCGCCGTCATCGATGGGGCTGGGGCAGAAGAGATCCTGGGCACGGTGGCGGGCGACGATACCATCCTGGTCATCGTCAGGGAGGGGACCACCCATGGTGAACTCACCTCGCGGCTGGTGCGGATCATGCCCTACCTCAGAACCAGGGATGGATTATGATGCTTTTTTTTGAATTACGTTTAATATTTTTGCAGCAGAGGTCATGACAGACGAGAAACAAGTCAAGGAATTGAAGAATATCACCGTTGAGGTGGCGGGTGAAAAGCACCTCCGTTATGTTGACACCATCAACGACACCATTGACACGGCCGCCAAGCAGAGGGGCACGGGGATTGCCCGGCGTACCTATGACTACCTGGCCACCAAAATGATGGAGGGCAAGGCCATCATCGCCCTCGAAGGGGAGGAATTCGCCGGGTTCTGCTATATCGAATCCTGGGGAACCGCCCGTTATGTAGCCAACTCGGGACTGATTGTGAACCCGGTCTACCGGGGGATCGGACTGGCCAAGGAGATCAAGAAGAAAGCCTTTGAACTCTCCCGAACTAAATTCCCCGAGGCCAAACTGTTCGGGCTCACCACCGGCCTGGCGGTGATGAAAATCAACCATTCGCTGGGATACCGCCCCGTGACCTATTCAGAGCTTACCGATGACGACGCCTTCTGGAAGGGATGCCAGGGATGCGTCAACTACGACATCCTTCAGCGGATGAACCGCACCAAGTGCCTCTGCACCGGTATGCTTTATGATCCCGCATGGGAATCAGAAAAAAACGGCAACGGCAGCGAGATCAAAAAGAGATCTCTGCTCGAATACCTGAGCAAACTCCATCCCAGGCATGCCCTTCAACTTCTGGAGAAATACCGTAAAAACAAAAAAGAAAATAAAACAACATGAAGGAAAAACTGGTACTTGCCTTTAGCGGCGGATTGGACACCTCGTTTTGCGTCAAATATCTGACCGAAGAGAAAGGCTTTGAAGTTTACACGGCAATCGCCAACACCGGAGGATTCTCGGCCGAAGAACTCCGCAAAATCGAAGAAAAGGCCTACCGCCTCGGTGCCCGGGAACATGTCACCCTGGACATCACAGATGAGTATTATGACAAATGCATTCGTTACATGGTTTACGGCAATGTATTGCGCAACAATACTTATCCTGTTTCGGTGAGCTCGGAGCGGGTCTTTCAGGCCATCGCCATCATTGAGTATGCAAAAAAAACAGGTGCCCGTTATGTCGCACACGGCAGTACTGGAGCCGGCAACGACCAGGTGCGCTTTGACCTGACCTTCCAGGTGCTGGCCCCGGGGATCCACATCATCACCCCCATCCGGGATCTGGGACTGAGCAGGGACCAGGAGATCTCCTATCTGCGGGAACATGGGGTGGAGGATGACTTCACACGCATGCAGTATTCTGTCAACCAGGGATTGTGGGGCACCAGCATCGGGGGCAGGGAGACCCTGACCTCCTCGCAACCTCTTCCCGAGGAAGCCTGGCCCACCCCTATGACGGCCGCCGGGTCACGTGACCTGGAGCTCACCTTTGTAAAAGGGGAACTCAAGGCCATCGATGGTCAGGAATATTCCAGCGGGCCTGAAACCATCCGCACCCTGGAGGAGATCGCCGCCCCCTGGGCCATCGGCCGCGACATGCATATCGGCGATACCATCATCGGCATCAAGGGAAGGGTCGGCTTTGAGGCTGCCGCCCCCCTGATGATCATCAAAGCCCATCATCTCCTCGAAAAACATACCCTCACCAAATGGCAGCTCTACTGGAAAGAACAGATCGCCAACTGGTATGGCATGTTCATCCATGAAGCCATGTACCTCGACCCGGTGATGCGCAACATGGAGAGCTTCCTCGAAAGCACCCAGGAAACCGTCAACGGCAAGGTACTCCTCAGGCTCCAACCCTACCGCTTCGAACTCAAGGGCATCGAATCACCCAACGACCTGATGAGCCCGGTCTTCGGTCACTATGGCGAGGAAAGCAAAGCCTGGACGGGCGACGACGTGAAGGGATTCACGGCCATCCTGGGGAATGCCCAGAAGATCTATTACACCGTCAACAAACCCTGAGTCCCACCGGCTTGTATCCTTCGGGGCATTATGCCTCATCTCGACGGTAAGGAAGTATACCCTTTTTCTGAAGGCGGAATGTTGACCTGATGTAAATCCCCTTTACACGGGAGGGCAAGCCCAACTCTTACGAAGGACACGCATGGTCAGGGCAAGACAGGTGATCAACGAATTACAATTATTGGAAGAGAGAATGGAAAAGATAAGAATCGGGATTGTGGGAGGTGCCGGCTATACCGCGGGTGAGCTGATCCGTATCCTGCTGAACCATCCCCGGGTGGAGGTGGCCTTTGTACAGAGTACCAGTCATGCCGGGCAGCCGGTGACGGCCGTTCATGATGACTTGCTGGGAGAGACCCCCCTGCGCTTCACCGGTGAACCCCGGTATGAAGAGGCGGATCTGATTTTTCTCTGCCAGGGGCACGGAAAGTCCAGGGTTTTCCTGGAGCAGACGCCCCTCCCCTCCGGGATGAGGATCATCGACCTGAGTGCCGATTTCCGGATCAGTGACGCCAGCCATAGCTTCGTCTACGGACTGCCGGAACTCAACCGGGAAAAGATACGCACCGCCCTTAAGGTAGCCAATCCGGGCTGTTTTGCCACGGGTATCCAACTGGCCCTGCTGCCCCTGGCGGCCGCAGGCCTCCTCCATGAGGCCGTTCATGTGCAGGCCATCACCGGATCTACAGGCGCAGGCCAGCAGCCGACCACAACAACCCACTTCAGCTACCGCGAGGGAAACCTGAGCGCTTACAAGATTTTTGAACACCAGCATCAGGAAGAAATCCTTCAGAGCCTGGGCCAGCTCCAGCCAGGCTTTGACCAGGAATTCAACTTCGTGCCCATCAGGGGGAACCACACCCGGGGCATCTTCGTGAGTGCCTACACCCGCTTCAGCGGCTCCGCTGAGGATGCCCTGGATCTCTATTCCCGGTATTACCAGGAACACCCCTTTACGGTGGTCACGACGCTCAACCCCTCCCTGAAACAGGTGGTCAACACCAACAAAGCGCTGGTTTACACCGAGAAACACAACCATCAGCTGGTGATCATCACCGTCACCGACAACCTCCTCAAGGGAGCTTCCGGACAAGCGGTCCAGAACATGAACCTGATGGCCGGGTGGGATGAGCGCTGCGGGCTCCGGCTGAAATCCTCAGCCTTCTGAATTGAAGGACAGATCCGCTGTTCAGCGAAGACCGGTAGCTCAGGCTGAAACCCGCAGCCTTCTGAGCGGAGACAGGGGGACTGACCAAATACCCGACCAGGCGTTCGGACAGCCAAAGGTCCTCCCGCAAAGAGAGCCCAAGTATGGATTAATATGAATGATTGAATTGAGAAAAATGGAACTATTTGACGTATATCCGCTGCTGGATGTCACCCCTGAGCGCGCTTCAGGGTGCACGGTATGGGACACCAGCGGCCAACCCTATCTCGACCTCTACGGGGGCCATGCAGTAATTTCCATCGGGCACACCCATCCCCGTTACGTGGAAAGCATCAGCCGTCAGTTGGGTAAAATCGGCTTTTACTCCAACTCGGTGCAGAATCCGCTGCAAGTGGAACTGGCCCGCCTGCTGGGCAACCAGTGCGGTTATCCCGGATACCGTCTTTTCCTGTGTAATTCAGGGGCCGAAGCCAATGAAAATGCCATCAAGCTGGCCTCTTTTGTCACGGGCAGGAAGAAATTCATTGCCTTCAGCAAGGGATTTCATGGGCGTACCTCAGCGGCGGTAGCCCTGACCGATAATCCGAAGATTGTGGCTCCAGTCAACCAGAGTGGGAATGCGCTGATACTGCCCTTCAACGATCTGGAAGCGGTAAGGGAGGCTTTTCGCGACAACGCCATCGCCGGCATCCTCGTGGAGGGGATCCAGGGGATCGGGGGCATCCGGCTTCCGGCCCCGGGCTTCCTGGCCGACATCCAAAAGCTATGCCGTGAGAACGGAGCCCTGCTGATCCTCGACGAGATCCAGAGCGGTTATGGCCGTACCGGCCGGTTCTTCGCCCACCAGTACGAGGGGGTGACCCCCGATATCATCACCATGGCCAAGGGTATGGGCAATGGTTTTCCCATCGGGGGGGTACTGATCACCCCGGAAATAGAGGCGCATCATGGGATGCTGGGGACCACCTTCGGGGGCAATCACCTCGCCTGCGCGGCGGCCATCGCCGTCCTGGAAGTGATGGAGGAGGAAAAACTGGTGGACAATGCAGCTACCGTTGGCCATTATCTCATGCAGCGGCTGCTGGCCGGTGGGGAGCTATTTGAAGTCCGGGGGCGCGGACTGATGATCGGCCTTGAATTTCAGGAACCGATCAAACCCATCCGCGACCGGTTGCTCCATGAACGTCATATTTTTACCGGCGTCAGCGGGAGTAACACCATCAGGCTCCTCCCTCCCCTGTCACTGACACAGGAGCAGGCCGGCGCTTTTGCAGATGCCCTTTTCAGCATCCTCACAAAATGAGCAGGAGGAGTAAAAACCGCCATTCCGGCTGAAAGATAAAACGAAACAAGGAACAATAAGCGCAATAGACCATGAAATGACCATGCACGATTATGAACCAACCGATATGATTAATCACATGGTCATTACATCTGTTTCACGGAATGGACCATATGAACGACATAATTTAAACATATGAATAACAACAAGATAACCATCATCGGAGGAGGCAACCTGGGAACGGCGATCGCCGAAGGGCTTCTTCATTCGGGCGGTGTAGAACCGGGGAACCTGACGGTCACGCGGCGGCGTACCGGTCTGTTGCAACCGTTGCGCGATAAGGGGGTGCACACCACTTCCGACAATGTGAGTGCGGTACGTGATGCGGGCATCGTCCTGCTGGCGGTAAAACCCTATCAGGTGATGGAGATCCTGCGGCAGATCACCCCTGCCCTTGGCGGCGGCACAATCCTCATTTCCCTGGTGGCCGGCGTGGAACTACGCGAGTTGCAGGAGGTCACCGGCACCACCATTGCCTTGTTCAGGGCCATGCCCAATACCGCCATCGCCCTGAGAGAATCGATGACCCTGATTTCCACCAACGGCAGTGATGACCAGCACCAGCAACAGGTGGTGGAGCTCTTCAACAGGATGGGACGCACGGCCATCATCCCTGATGAGCTGATGGCAGCAGCCACAGTTCTGGCTTCCTGTGGTATTGCCTATGCCCTGCGCTACATCCGTGCAGCCATGCAGGGAGGCGTCGAGATAGGCTTCGGGGCAGAACTGGCCCAGTTCATCACCGCGCAAACGGTCCTGGGAGCAGCCCGCCTGGTCCTGGAAACCGGTAATCACCCCGAAAAGGAAATAGACAAGGTCACCACCCCCCGGGGTGTGACCATCACCGGACTTAATGAGATGGAGAATAAGGGATTCAGTGCTTCCCTCATCCAGGGACTCCTGGCCTCCTATAAGAAAATAGAAAAACTCGAAAACCCGGGCTGATGGCACTCCGCTATAAAAAAATCACCGTCAAGGCGGGAAGCAACATTCTGGCCCGGGAAGACGGTACCCTTAACGTGGCCCGGATCGCCCATCTGGTCGACCAGATCGCCTCCCTTCATCACCAGGGCGTGGAAGTGGTGCTGGTCACCTCCGGGGCCGTAGCCTCAGGAAAGGCCATCCTCACCCCCTCACGCAAAACCGACGCCGTCTCCGCCCGCCAACTGTGGGCCGCCCTGGGACAGGTCAAACTCATGAGCCGCTATTCTGACTTTTTCAGGGAACATGGACTGGTATGCGCACAGGTGCTGCTCACCAAAGAAAACTTCTCGAGCCGCAGCCATTACCTCAACATGAAAAACTGCATCAACACCCTGCTCGAGAACAAGGTGATTCCCATCGTCAACGAGAACGACACCATCTCGGTGACCGAGCTGATGTTCACCGACAACGATGAACTTTCGGGATTAATGGCTACCCTGGCAGGGAGCGAAGCGCTGATCATTCTGAGCAATGTCGACGGGGTTTACGACGGTAATCCGGCAGATGCCGGGTCGAAAATCATACCGGTGATCCACCCTGATTTTGAAGATGAGGCGATTCACATTACGAGAGAGAAGTCGGGTTTCGGGCGCGGCGGCATGAAAACCAAGCTCCGTATTGCCCGTAAGGCCGCCGGCAGCGGCGTGGCCGTCCACGTGGCCAACGGCAACCGCGATAACATCCTGGCCGATATTATGGACCCCTCCAGGGAGGTTCCCCACACCTTTTTTGTTCCGGGCAGGAAAAACGTCTCGGGGGTCAAGAACTGGATCGCCTATTCGGGTTCCTTTGCCAAGGCTTCGGTGACCATCAACCGGGGGGCCGCCGAAGCCCTCCTCTCCGATAAGGCCGTCAGCCTGCTTCCTGTGGGCGTGGTGACCGTCGACGGAGCCTTCCGGAGCGGTGATCTGCTCCGGATCCTGGACGAGGAAAACCACATGCTGGGGATAGGCAGGGCCCATTACAGTTCCGAGCGGCTGGAAAGGGAAAGAATTGCCCCCCACCAGCAGCCGCTCATCCATTATGACTATCTTTATCTTGAAAACGGAAAATAACCCGGGCATGGATATTATACCTCTTCTGGAGAAAACACGGAAAGCAGCATCGTGGCTCACGCTCTGCAGTGCAGAGCAGATTTCAGCCTTGCTGAACGACCTGGCCGATACCGCAGAGCAGTCGGTGTCCTGCATTCTGGAAGAGAACCGGAAGGACCTGGAAAAGATGGATCCCGCCGACCCCCGTTACGACAGGTTGCAGCTTACCTCCGGAAGAATTGAAGCCATTGCCGCCGGCATCAGGCAGGTGGCAGCCCTTCCCTCTCCCCTGGGAGAGACCCTGTCAGATTATCTCCGGGCGGATGGCCTTCATATCAAAAGAGTGACCGTCCCCTTCGGGGTGATCGGCATCATTTATGAAGCCCGCCCCAATGTAACCTTTGACGTCTTCAGTCTCTGCCTGAAATCAGGCAATGGTTGCGTGCTGAAGGGCGGGAGCGATGCCCATCACTCCAACAACGCCATCCTCGGTGTCATCAGGGGGGTGCTGGAAAGACATGCTTTCCCCGTGGAAGTGGTTACGCTGCTTCCGGCCGGCAGGGAGGAGACCCGGCAGATGCTGGAAGCCAGGGGCTATATCGACCTGATCATACCGCGCGGAAGTCAGGGATTGATTGATTATGTCAGGGAACATGCCACGGTTCCGGTGATCGAGACGGGGGCAGGGATCTGCCATACCTATTTCGATCTGGAAGGGGATGCAGCCTCCGGGGCAGCCATTATTTTCAATGCCAAGACCCGTCGCCCGTCGGTATGCAATGCGCTCGACTGCCTGATTATCCACAGGGACCGCCTGGGAGAACTTCCGCAGCTGACAGCTCTTCTCGCCGGGAAGGAGGTGATCCTCTTTGCTGATGTTCCGGCCTTCCAGGCCTTGCAGGGCCATTATCCCTCATCGCTGTTGCAGAAAGCCACTCCCGATTCCTGGGGGACTGAGTATTTATCCCTGCGAATGGCCATCAAAACAGTGGATAACCTCGGGGAAGCCCTGGACCATATCGGCCGTTACAGTTCCCGCCACAGCGAAGCTATCCTGACCGGCAATCAGGTGACCGCCGGCAGGTTCTGTCAGAAGGTCGACGCTGCCGTGGTTTACGTCAACGCTTCCACCGCTTTCACCGACGGGGAACAGTTCGGACTGGGTGCCGAAATTGGCATCAGTACACAGAAACTGCATGCCCGGGGACCCATGGCACTGCGGGAACTCACCACTTATAAGTGGATGGTGACCGGCCAGGGCCATACCCGGCCGTAAGAAGAAAATGGCCACTCCCTGCCCCGGGCCACCTGGTCATAGCAAACAAACCATACTGAAAAGCAACAAATAACGGTTAATAAAGACAAATGAGACATTTCACATCCGTCAATGACGTTCCTGACCTGAAGAAAGCCCTGGAGGTGGCCTTCGATGTCAAAAAAAATCCTTATGCCTACACCCATCTGGGAAGGAATAAAACCATGGTACTCATCTTCTTCAATTCCAGTCTCCGCACCCGCCTGAGTACCCAGAAGGCAGCCATGAACCTGGGGATGAACACCATGGTGTTGAATGTAAACGATGACGGTTGGCAACTTGAGACAGAACTGGGGGTGGTGATGGATGGAGACAAGCCCGAACATCTGAGAGAGGCCGTGCCGGTCATCGGCTCCTATTGCGATATCATCGGGGTGCGTTCCTTTGCCCGTTTCCGCAGCAGGGAGGAGGATTACGGGGAGAAGATCCTCAACCAGTTTATCGACTACGCCGGGGTGCCGGTGGTGAGCATGGAAGCGGCCACCCGTCATCCGTTGCAGAGTTTTGCCGACCTGATGACCATTGAGGAGTTAAAGGACCGGGAACGCCCCAAAGTGGTGCTCACCTGGGCCCCTCATCCAAGGGCCTTGCCGCAGGCCGTGCCCAATTCCTTTATTGAATGGATGGTCAGGGCAGGGTATGAAATGGTGGTCACCCACCCCGAAGGCTACGAACTGGCCCCTGAATTCATGCAGGGCCTTCCCGTGGAGTATGATCAGGAGAAAGCCTTCAGGGATGCCGATTTCATCTATGCCAAAAACTGGGCTTCCTATACCAGCTATGGACAAATCCTCTCTAAAGAGAAGAGCTGGACGGTCGACAGTTCAAAGATGGCCCTCACCCGGAATGCAAAATTCATGCACTGCCTCCCTGTGCGAAGAAATATGATTGTCACCGACGAGGTGATCGACAGCCAGGCTTCCGTGGTGATCCAGGAGGCGGCCAACCGGGAATGGTCGGCCATGGCCGTCCTTAAAATGATCCTGGAAGAGAATTTCTGAAACCATGGCAAAAACAGATATCATACCCGCCATTGACATTCTATCCGGGAAATGCGTCAGACTCTCCCAGGGGGATTACGCACGGTCAACAGTCTACAATGCCGACCCGGTGGAAGTAGCCCTGATGTTTGAAGATGCCGGTATCACCAGGCTTCACCTGGTCGATCTGGACGGTGCCCGGGAGAAACATATTGTCAATTATGAAGTTTTGGAGCGGATCGCTCTCAAGACCAAGCTGACCATTGACTTTGGCGGTGGACTGAAAAGCGGCGAGGATCTGCGTATTGCCTTTGAGTGCGGTGCAGCTATGGTCACGGGGGGAAGCATTGCCGTCAGGGAACCGGAAACGTTTCTGGGATGGCTGCAACATTACGGACCGGAGAAGATCCTTTTGGGGGCGGATGCCAGAGAAGGGAAGATTGCCATCAGCGGCTGGCAGGATACCTCCGACACCGACATCATCCCCTTTATCACCTGGTGGGTGGAGCAAGGCATTCACACGGTCATTTCCACCGACATTGCCAGGGATGGCATGCTTACAGGGCCTGCCACTGACCTTTACAGGGAGATCCTCTCCCACCTGCCCGGAGTGGCCCTGATCGCCAGTGGCGGCATCTCCTCCATGGAAGAGATTTTCCTGCTGGCAGAAACCGGCCTCCAGGGGGTGATCACCGGGAAAGCGATCTATGAAGGGAAGATTTCACTCAGGGAAATTTACCAATACAATAAAGCGTATGCTGGCTAAGAGGATCATCCCCTGTCTCGACATCAAGGATGGTCAAACCGTCAAGGGGATCCGTTTTGTGGATATCAGGAATGTGGGAGATCCTGTGGAGTTGGGGGCCATTTATGCCGCTCAGGGGGCTGACGAGCTCGTCTTCCTCGACATCACGGCCACGCATGAGGGGCGGAAGACCTTTAAGGAACTGGTGCGGCGCATCGCCCGGGAAATCAATATTCCCTTCACGGTGGGAGGAGGCATCAGCGAACTGCGTGATGCCGGGGAGCTGTTAGCGGCCGGTGCCGATAAAATCAGCATCAACTCGGCTGCCGTCAGAAACCCGGCCCTGATCGATGAGATAGCCTCTCATTTCGGAAGCCAGTTTGTGGTCCTGGCCATAGATGCCAGGGGCGATGAAAAGGGCCATTGGACGGTGACCGTCAACGGCGGGCGGATCTCCACGGAGAAAGAACTCTTCTCCTGGGCACTGGAAGGGGAGAACCGGGGCGCCGGGGAGATTCTCTTCACCTCGATGAACCATGACGGCACTAAAAACGGCTTTGCCTGTGATGAACTGGCCCGCCTCTCCGAACAGCTCACCATCCCCCTGATCGCCTCCGGAGGGGCTGGCTCTATGGAGCACTTCGCGGAGGTATTCACCCGGGGAAAGGCCGATGCCGGTCTGGCAGCCTCAATTTTTCATTTCCGGGAAATTGCTATCCCCGATCTGAAAAGCTACCTTCGCAGCCAGGGAATTACCGTCAGGTAACTGGGATCACCAGTAGACACGAGGGATACCGGTTATTCCTGAAAAGCAACCTAGTATTAACAAGGTTCATCAGAACACAAATGCAGATCAATCATTATGGAATCAATAAAAGAACCAGCCACGCCTGATTTTTCGAAGCTCAACGGCCTTGTGCCGGCCATTATTCAGGACAACACCACCCTGAAAGTGCTGATGCTGGGATTCATGAACGAGGAAGCCTGGCGGATGACGGAAGAGAGCGGCAGGGTTACCTTTTTCAGCCGCAGCCGTAACCGGCTGTGGACCAAGGGAGAGGAGAGCGGCAATTTTCTGGAGGTAGCGGAGATCCTCTCCGACTGCGACAATGACACCCTGCTGATCAAGGTCAATCCCACCGGGCCCGTTTGTCATACCGGAGCCGACACCTGCTGGGATGAAACCAATGAGGAGAGTGACCTGTTGTTTCTGGAGTACTTACAGGACCTGGTCGATGAACGGAAGAAAACCATGCCGGAGGGCTCTTATACCACGTCTCTCTTCAGGGAGGGAACCCGCAGAATCGCCCAGAAAGTGGGGGAAGAGGCGGTGGAGACCATCCTGGGAGCCGTCTCAGGCGATGACGAAAACTTTATTTATGAGGGAGCCGACCTGCTCTACCACCTGATCGTGCTCCTGAGCCAGAAAGGATACCGCATTGAGGATCTGGCCGCGGAACTGAAGAAACGACACCGGTAGACCTTTTATAAAACATGGTTGCATAACATATCGTCTTTGATGCTATAACATAACATCGCTACAGGAAATATTGATATTTTTTTCTGACATTTAGCAATGTAATAGTATCAAAACGTAACAACCTGAATTATGGAATCAAAAAACCTTTGTCCATCGACAACTGCGACCATCTTTGCCTGCCAGTCGATCGTGAACTCCTTCGCAGAGAACATTTACGAACTGGCGCATATCAGGAAAGAGTGGAATGTGACCTATGCCAATTCCCTTAAAAAGGAAGCTCAGGAGATTGTTGACAAGGTATCTGCCAGGGGGAACATCAAGGCTACCCTTGAAAAGCTGAAGATCTGGCGTGAATTGATGATCTCCTCACTGACCGATATCGGCATCATCAGGGCATCTGTCAAGAACGACTATAAAAACGATAAGGCCTTCCAGAAGGAGTTTTACCAGATACTCGGATATAACGACTATTTCAGTGATGCCAAGAATGGCGACCACTACAGCATGTTCAAATTCGTCAAGGTTTTCGCATCCAACCTGACCCCTGAGTTGAAGGAAAAGATACTGGCGGGCGGACTGGATCCGCATATTCTCGAAAGGGTGATTCAGAATTCCCTTGAACTCGACAACTTTTCAGAGTGTTTTTCCCTGATGAACGATTCACAGGTGATCTCCCCGGAAGAAGGGGAAAAGATAGAACGGTTGTATGGGGAAGTGAGGGATATCAGCCGGATAGCCACCGCCTACTACTATTTTGATCCTCAGAAAAGGGAGGCTTTCAACTTCTTCAAAGCCTTGCGCAATCTGAAATAGCAGGAACCGGGGCGATCCGGTCTCCTGGCCTTGGGATGCCTTTCCGTCGTTCAGACCTCCGGAAAGGCATTTCTGTTTTTATACGTCCTGCTCATCGCCATCAGCCGGAAGGTCTGCATCCTCCGGAAGATCTTCATCTTCCAGAAAGTTTTCGTCTTCCCGAAGGTTTGCGTTATCGGGAATATTTACGGGGGATGGGAAACTCCCTGCGCTTTGGCTTATCCCCAGTCCCTGTGTATTTCCTTCAATTCTGACTCCGGGTTGATAGGGAAAGACATCGGCGATGGTGCTGACCGCCATGGCGGAGATGACGTAGGGAACGATCAGGAAGGAGAGGCTCTCCTCAAGGCGATCCAGGGCCTCCCTGATGTCGTCGGCCTGCACCAGGTAGGTGGTACGGAGCTTTTTCTCTCTTCCGGCTTCCTCATCGATGGCCACCAGGTTGATAGTACACCGGTACCACCATTCACCCACCTCAAAGGGGAAGACTTCAGCGACTTTCGATTTACGGATGTCGGTGACGGTGAACTCTCCGCGGACCATCGTTTGCAGCATGGCAATAATCCGGGTTTCAGCATCTGTGAAGGAGACCGCATCAAGGAGGAAGTTCTCGGTTACCATCCGTTCCTTGCCGTTGTCATCCACCTTAAGGTATTTAACCTTACATTCAAACCATGTCTGCATCATTTCTTAATATTTTCCCGCAAAAATAGAGGAAAAAGGCGGTCTGCCAAATCCAACCCCTGGAAAACCTTTTGTACTCAAGGGCTATTTTCCGGTAAAAAAGATAAGAAAAGAGAGGGGTCATATGGCTAAAAATCACTATATTAATATACCACAACAAACAGTTCTGACCATGGTAAAAATCAGCAGACAGGAAGCCCTGGATTATCACTCCTCAGGGAGGCCGGGCAAGGTAGAGGTGGTCCCCACCAAACCCCACAGCAACCAGTATGATCTTTCCTTAGCCTATACACCGGGGGTGGCACAGCCCTGCCTGGAGATCCACAGCCATCCCGAGGAGGTATACCGCTATACTTCCAAGGGGAATCTGGTGGCTGTCGTTTCCAATGGCACGGCAGTGCTCGGTTTGGGAGATATCGGTCCGGAAGCCGGTAAGCCGGTGATGGAAGGCAAGGGTTTGCTGTTTAAGATCTTTGCCGACATAGATGTTTTCGATATTGAAGTCAATGAAAAGGATCCTCAGAAGCTGATAGAGGTCGTGAAGGCCATCGCGCCTACTTTTGGTGGCATCAACCTGGAAGACATCAAGGCGCCCGAGTGTTTTGAGGTAGAGGAGCAGCTCAGAAAAGAGCTCAGCATTCCTGTTTTTCATGATGATCAGCATGGGACGGCCATCATCTCAGGGGCAGCGTTGTTGAATGCCCTGGCTATAGCAGGCAAGGCGCCCGGCAGCATCAAAGTGGTGGTCAGTGGTGCGGGAGCGGCGGCGGTCTCGTGCATCAAATTGTATTACACCCTGGGGGTGAAGCCCTCGAATGTGGTGATGACCGACAGCCGGGGAGTGCTGAACCGCAAGCGCACCGACCTGAACAGCGTTAAAAAGCAGTTCGTAACCGACCGCGATGTGAATACCCTGGCAGAGGCCATGGTTGGCGCCGATGTATTTCTGGGGCTTTCTGCCGCCAACCTCGTCACCCCGGAGATGATCCTGAGCATGGCTCCCGATCCCATTGTGATGGCCATGGCCAATCCCGACCCGGAAATCGCCTATGAAGTGGCCGTCGCCACCCGGCCCGATCTGATCATGGCCACCGGAAGGAGTGACTTCCCTAACCAGGTGAATAATGTGCTGGGATTTCCGTATATCTTCAGGGGAGCCCTGGACGTCATGGCCACCACGATCAATGAAGAGATGAAGATTGCGGCGGTCATGGCCCTGGCACAACTGGCCCGCGAGGATGTTCCTGATAATGTATGCCAGGCCTATAACCTGACCAACATCACCTTTGGCAAAGAGTATTTGATTCCCAAGCCATTGGATCCCAGACTGCTCATCACAGTGGCTCCGGCAGTGGCCCGCGCCGCCATGGAGACCGGGGTAGCCCGCCGGCCCATCAACGACTGGGAGGAATATAAACGGCAGTTGCAAAAACGTCTGGGCCTTGACAATATGCTGGTGCTGCATATCCGCAGCAAAGCCCGGCAATCTCCCAAACGACTGGTATTTGCAGAAGCCAACAATTTCAAAATCCTCAAGGCTGCCGAATCAGTCCTCCGGGAAGGAATCGCCCATCCTGTCCTGATTGGGGAAAAGGAGACCATACACAGGATTATTGAAGAAAACCAGATCCACATTTCCGACCCAGAGATCATCGAGATTTTTGATGCCTCCATGGAAGAACGGAGGGAAAAATATGCCCGGCTGTTGTATGAAAAGAGGAAGCGCAAGGGGATGACTTTTGAGGATGCCCGTGACTGCATGCTCAACCGCGACTATTTCGGAGCGATGATGGTGGAAACCGGGGAAGCGGATGCTTTTCTGTCGGGGTTTTCACGGAAATATTCCGACACGATTAGACCGGCCCTCCATGTGATCGGGGTGGAGCAGACCTTCAACCAGATCGCGGGCATGTACATCATGATCACCAAGAAAGGGCCCCTGTTTCTGTCCGACACCACGGTCAACATCCAGCCCTCGGCCCGGGAACTCGTGGAGATCGTCCTTCTGACGGCCCGGGAAGTCAGGAAGTTCAACATTGAGCCGGTGATCGCCATGGCTTCCTTCTCCAATTTCGGGTCCTATAAAGGACCTGGAGATCCCCGGGAGGTGCGGGAGGCGGTCACCCTGCTTCACCGCGACTACCCCGATCTGATGGTGGACGGCGAGATGCAGGCCAACTACATTTTCGACAGTGAGCTGCGACAGCGGGTTTTTCCCTTCAGCCGCCTCAGCAACAAGGAGGTTAACACCATCGTGTTTCCTGACCTCCATTCGGGGAATATCCTCTATAAGTCGCTACAGGGGGTGGGTGCAGCAGAAGCCATCGGGCCTATCCTGCTGGGCATGAAAAAACCGGTGCATATTCTGCAAATGGAAAGCTCGGTGCGTGAAATTGTCAACATGGCGGCTATTGCGGTGGTTGACGCCCAGGAAGCAGGCCGCAGAAGCTAATAACTGGGCACTTTCCACCGAAACGGCTATACATCCCCATCAGATGAAAATAGCCTCCCGACTTGGCCGGGACCTACTGGAATCATTCACCCGCACATGCGAAACGAAGTTCAGCGCAGCGAATTACAGGTATTCCGGCAGCGTCCCCAGTGAACATAGTAATGGAACTTCTCCCGGCAAGCCGACGAGGAATGCGCTCACCGTAATTCAAGCCCACGAAACGGGTTCCGTGGGAGAAGTATCAGTTCTCCATTTGTTGTTTCAGCCAGGCAGGGCGGTTGGTGGTGATATGGGTGATGCCCAGGTTTGCCAGCCGGCGTGCTTCTTCAGGGTTGTCGACGGTCCAGGCCCATACTTCGAGGCCTTTATCACGGGCTGCAGTGACCAGTTCCTGGTCAATGGCTGAACTCTGCATGTCTATGCCTTCCAGTCCAGCGCTTTTCACCTCGTCCAGTTTTTTAAGGGCAGCCTGTTGTGATCCCGAAAGCCATAGCGCCTTATTCTGGGGGAAGTTCTTTTTCACAGCCACTATCGTTTCCCACCCGAAGGCAATGAAAGCCACCTGGTCGGCCTTTTTGCTTTTGGAGATGATCCGGGAGAGGTAAGGAATGACTTCGCTTCCACATTTGACTTCGACGACCAGGGTTTTACCCTTTGGAACGGTGGCCAGGATCTCCTCCAGATAAGGGATCTTTTCGCCCTTGAAGCGGGGATCCTTCAGGTGACCAGCATCCAGGTCACGGAGCAACACCGAGGGAGTCTCCTTGATGGACAGGTTCTTACCTCCGCAGGTACGGTGGGTATCTTTATCATGGATCACCATCACCCGGTTGTCGGCAGCCAGGTAAATATCAACTTCGACGGCATCGGCCCCGGTTTCCCACGCCAGCTTGGCAGCAGAAACCGTATTCTCGGGAGCATCAAAGGAGGCACCGCGATGGGCAATATAATATTCCTGAGCCCTCAATGCCGACACGGTGATCAGCAGGGCGATTGTCATGGTATACTTCATGGTAAATTTCATGGTCTTTAACTTTTCCGGCGAAGATACCAGCTTTGGACAATTTTTTGAACCAATTCAGGAAAAAACCTAGTTTTGTCTCATATTTCCACCCATGATTTCCAGAATCGTCACATATGCCGGAATTGGAGGGATGAAACTCATTGCAAGGCTCCCCCTGGCATTGCTATATGGTTTATCGGACCTGCTTTATGTTCTGGTGTATCATGTCGCCGGCTACCGGAAGAAGGTGGTCAGGAGAAACCTGGAGCGGTCGTTTCCGGAGATGGAGGCTGCCGCCATTGATCAGACCATGCGGGATTACTACCGCTATCTGTGTGATATTCTGGTGGAGAGCGTCAAAGCCGGGGCCATGAATGGCCGGCAGTTGTCGGAGAGAATGGTCTTTCGCAATCCTGAAGTGGTCAACCGCTATTTTGAGGAGGGGAAGAGTGTGATCATCATGGCTCTTCATTATGGCAATTGGGAGTGGCTGCTTCACATGCCCCAGGTCATCAGGCATCACCCCTATTTTGTGTATAAACCCCTGAAGAATGAGATTTTTGATCGCCATTTGAATGGGATCAGGGCCCGTTTTGGAGGGGAGATGGTATCCATGTCCATCGTTCTCCGGAAGCTTCTGGAAGCCGAAAAACAAAAACGGCCTGTGCTGACCTGGCTGGCAGCGGACCAGGCCCCACCGTGGAACCATCCCTTCTGGACCACCTTCATGCACCAGAAAACGATTTTTTTCAACGGTCCGGCCAAATTGGCCCATCGGTTCGGCCACCCGGTCCTCTTTGAACATATCAGGAGGATCAGCCGGGGAAGATATGAGACCTGGTTTGAGGTGCTTTATGAAGATCCCCGGCAGGTTTCCGAAGAGACCATCATTGAGAGTTATATCCGGAAAGCAGAGGCCGTCATCAGGGAAGAGCCCTGTTGTTATCTTTGGTCCCACAAGCGGTGGAAGTATCCTTTTCCCGGGGCTCCGCCCTCCTATTGAATGAATCCGGAAACCAACAGAACCCGAAATAAATGACAGAAGCAACGACAACAGCCTACCGGAAGAGTCCCTGGCACTCCATCGGGATTTTTCTCCTCAAGGGCATCTCCTACCTTCCATTCTGGTGCATCTACCTGTTATCCGACCTGTTTGCATTCGTCCTCAGGCATGTGGTCAGGTACCGGAGGGAAGTGATAACCACCAACCTCAGGAATGCCTTTCCGGAGTACAATGAGCAGGAGATCAGAAAGCTGACCGGCAGGTTTTACCATCATTTTGCCGACATCACCCTGGAATCGCTCAAAGGGTACAGCATGTCACGGAAAGAATTTGACCAGAGGATGGTTTTCAAAGGGGTCGAAGAGATGAATGCCCTGGCAGAAGAGGGGCGGAGTGTATTACTGCTTGGATTTCATTATAACAACTGGGAGTGGAGCGGATTTGGCCAGCTTTACCTGAAACACAAGTACCTGGTGGTGTACAATCCGGTCAGGGGGAATCCCCAGTTTGAGGAGTATCTTCTGGGGATCAGGAGGCGATGGGGAGCCCAGACGATACCTGTGCACAAGTCGGCACGGGCTACCATGGAATTTGACAGGAAGCAGCAACCGGTAGGACTGGTCCTGGCAGCCGATCAAAGGCCACCGGTCATCACCCGGTTCTGGACGGTTTTCATGAACCAGGAAGCCTGCTTTAACCAGGGGCCGGAGAAGGTCGCCCGGAAAACCAACCAGCCGGTCTTCCTTCATGTCACCAGGAAAATTAAACGGGGGCATTATGAGGTCTCTTTTCTGCCGCTGATCATGAATCCTTCGGAAGTTTCGGAACAGGAGATCCTGCTGACCTATGTCAGAGCCATGGAAAAGTACATCAGGGAGGAACCGGCTTATTATTTATGGTCTCACAGGAGGTGGAAACAAACACGGCCTGAAGGGTATCCCCTATACTGACGACAGCCGCGATGCTGACTGGATTCG
>ERZ1645192.1166-NODE-1166-length-22112-cov-11.778392_pt1 | contig 22112 bp, 24 predicted proteins | sample MGYA00575354_ERZ1645192 | MGnify/ENA primary metagenome ERZ1645192 (study PRJEB40844, sample SAMN11349763) | freshwater sediment metagenome | isolation source: river sediment | host: Sediment | place: India: Faizupur Khadar , New Delhi | collected 2017-02-21 ... | reverse complement strand
AAGACCTATGCACATGATTTGTTTGTGCATAAGTCTTGCCGTTTAAAATTAAACCAGGCACAAAGCCATGTTTGTTGATTTAATCACGCTTGATAAGGCATCAGCTACTCCCTTATGATAATAATATCATACATTAAAGCATTTGCTATGTCAATTTGTTTTATTGATATTTTTTTAATCGATATTGATAAATCGATACAAAAAAAGGAAATCTTTGGGTTAAAGATTTCCTAATTATTTTATTTGGTTACTTGTTTCTTCTTTTTCTTGTTTGTAAGTTGTTTCTTCTTGGATATTTTGCTTTTTGAGAAGAAATAAGTCCCTATCGCAAAAGCAAGACTGATGAAAATTACTGAACCGGAAACAATATAGAAGACTATTTCTACCGGAGAAAGTTTATCAATATAAGGTTCATAGGTTGTAAAGGCGCTTCCCTCCTCTAGTTGAACGTCAGTGAATTCTTCACCGATTGTGAAATCATCATGATCTGTCATCTGCAGAGTGAATTGATTGGTATCCGGGGTGGTCATAAAAGTAAAATAAAAAGTATTGGTTTCAATATCAAAATCCATCGTGCCGTCATGTTCGGTAACTCTTCTAATTACTCTTTCGTTGTTATAGAGGTCAATAATTACCTCAAAAGGTGCGCCATCAACATAATACCGGGAAATGGAAAATGTATATCTTGTTTCACCTTTGGCAACCATCGGCTTTGTTGTGTATATATATCCTTCTTTGTAATATAGATTGGAACTGTCGATGTAATTTTTCCCGTCAGGCAAACCACTTTGATCGTCAAAATCGACGAAAGTAGCAATAAAAAGAAATGCAACTATTAGAATTACCGGTAATATCAAGGTTTTTTTCATCTTTGACTCCTAGCATTTTCAAGTAGTTTAATAATAACTCAAGTCAGTCAAGAAGTCAATTGTTAAAGCAAGTTTAAAATGAGAAAAAAGGGAGTGGAAATCCCTTTAATCCCCTAAATGGATTTTTTCTTTTTCAGCAACTTATAAGTTATTATTCCTACCGATGACAATGCAGTAACTCCGCCGATACAGATAGAAATAATCGCTAACGAAGATAGTTTTGGCAGTGGAATGTCCGGAAAGTCTTCATGAATGTATAGAAAATCGAAATTCTTGTCAATAACGTTTATTTGAAAATCTTTGGCAATGGTATTACCGTATCCATCCATAAAATCAAGGTACATATGATAGGTGCCTGGTTTTGTGGAAAAGTTAGTATATGAATCATATCTGATGGTAATGAAATAATCTTCCTCTTTATCCAATTCATTGGTTTTTACCAATAATTTGGCAAAATCAGGCAATGACAAAACCGTATCTGAATAAACCTGGATGATAGAGCTGTTGAGATAGACCATTGGACCGACAGCATCGATAACATTGATATTGACAGTTTTGGTTGTCTTATTGCCCGAAGAATCAGTTACAGAGAACCTCATGGAATAATTTCCGAGTGAATTTTTGTTGGCGGTATAATTATCGGATTCCAATATTATTTCCAGTGTAGAACTCTCATCATAGTTATCAATCGCACTTAATCCTGCTTTAACCGCAGAAACCGTCAAAGTCTGATCATAACCGACTGAAATATCTTCAGTTCCACTAATTACCGGTCCTTCGTTATCAACTACTTCAATTTCTTGAGTTCTATTGACTGAATTACCGCTGGAGTCTGTGACTGTAAATTCCATGGTATAGCTGCCAACTACATTTGCATTTACACTATAGTTGTCAGTTACCAAAGTGATGTTTGCTGAAACATCACCGTCGTAATTATCGCTCGCCGCTAGCATCAGTCTAATGTCTTCAGGTGTATATACATTGGGATAGACCGCTTGGATAACACCTATCTCTGAAAATACTGGAGCCAAGACATCAACGACTTCAATATTGATAGTGATTTCTGTCGTGTTTCCTGAATTGTCAGCTACTTCAAACACCACTGCGTAAGACCCCAATGTTTGCATATTGGCGCTGTAGTTATCAGACTTGATAACGATTTGATTGGTCAAATCGCCATCAATATCATCATACGCTGTTAATGAACTTTGAATTTCCGCTACCGTTATCGGTCGATCAAAATAAGAAATGATAGTTCCAGAACCGATAAAATAAGGTGAGGAAGTATCAATTATCGCTCCCTGTATATAAGGTTCATAGGCAGTCATTACTGTTCCTTCTTCCAGTTGTACATTGATAAGTTCATCTCCTGAAACAAAGGTGCCGTTGTCACGGAAATCAAATGATAAATAATTGGCTTCAGCCGGAGTTTTAAAGGTTAAATACAGATATTCTCCGGCTGTAACCATGCTCAAATTATCATAATTTATTTCTGATAGATAATCTTCATTATCATAAAAGTAGATTGAACCCAAAAAATCTCTGCCATCAAAATAATCGCGATATACAGAAAAGGTATAATCCGTATAGGGTTTAATCAAAAATGGATTGATGGTAGAGATCATTTCATCAACCTTAATGATGTTATCACTGGAAATGTAGTTTTTTCCTCCCGGTAAATAATGTGGTGAATAAGCAGATACTTGAACTGTGAATATTGTTAAGACTATTAAAGATAAAAATACCAATAGAATGTTCTTTTTCATATTTGTCCCCTTTCTTCTTTAAAAAAATATTACCTTGGCAAAGCAATAATTCTTTTTATTTCAAAAAGAGACATAAATTTGCTATAATTATTTTTGAGGAGTTGATGAGAAAAATGATGAAAGTTAAATTAAACAATGGTTATGAAATGCCTATAGTTGGTTTGGGCACATGGAGATCTGCTCCAGAAGACGCCTATCAAGCGGTTCTTTCTGCATTGAAGGCTGGATACCGTCATATCGATACTGCAGCCATTTATGGAAACGAAGAAATGATTGGAAAAGCAATCAAGGATTCCAAAATCAAACGAGAAGAAATTTTTATTACCACAAAACTATGGAATACCGATCAAGGTTATGAATCAACCTTAAAAGCTTTTGAAGAATCCAGAAGAAAACTGGGTGTTGAATATATTGATTTATATTTGATTCACTGGTTTAAGGGTTATGATAATTCCTTGGCTACTTATAGGGCTTTTGAAGAACTTTACAAACAAGGAAAAGTAAAAGCTATCGGCGTATCCAATTATAATGTTCACCACATTCAACATTTATTGGATAACGTTGAAATCAAGCCAATGGTCAATCAAGTGGAAACACATGTGACCTTGCAGAATCACTTCTTGCATGATTACTGTAAACAAAACAACATTCAATTGGAAGCTTATGCCCCGCTTATGAGCAAGAATATTGGACAATTGCTGGAAAATGAAACTTTGATTGACATCGCCAAAAAATACAATAAAACCGTACCTCAAGTCGCAATCAGATGGCTGATTGAAAGAGGAATTGTCGTAATTCCGAAAAGTGTTACAGAAAAAAGAATATTTTCCAATTTTGATGTGTTTGATTTTTCATTGAATGAAGAAGATATGTCAAGAATCAGAAAATTGAATACCGGAAGAAAAATTTTCGTTGAGTTTGACAACGTCGATTACTGAAGAGATCAAAGTGTGAATCAGGATTAATTCACACTTTTTCTTTTTATTTGATTATTTATGTACTTAAATCATGGTAAAATTATCTTGTAAGCTATTTATGAAGGGGGAGAAATGATGATTAGATTCGGCATAGTAGGAGCTAAGGGAATCGCCAATAAATTCGCTAGAGACATTAAATATGTTGATAATGCATATATCAGCGCAGTCGCTGCCAGGAATGAATTTGACGCCTTGAAATATCAAGAGATTTTTCAGACGGAATTTGCATTTTCAAGTTATGAAGCCATGGCGAAAAGCGATAAAATCGACGCTGTTTATATCGCTACTCCCCACAATTTCCATCATTCGATTGTCTCGTTGTTTCTTGAGAACAAGAAACATGTCCTGGTAGAAAAACCAATTGCATTGAATTACAAAGAATATGAAGAAATTGAAAGAAAAGCGATTAAGAATAACGTGTTGGTGATGGAAGCGATGTGGACTTTGTTTTTACCGGCTACTTCTTTCGTCAAGCATCTTCTTTCTGAAAAAACCTTGGGTAGAGTCAAGAAAGCGGAAATTACCTTAGGTTATCAATTGCCAGAGCATTACCCTAAGGATGGCCGACTTTTAAACAAGTCCTTAGCTGGCGGAAGTTTATTGGATCTTGGTATTTATCCATTGAGTTTTTATACCTTTATCAAAGACTACCCAATAAAGAAATTGACAGCCGATGCAGTGATGAGCGATACCGGAGTGGATTTGAAAACTGAAATTGAGATTATCGATGAAGATGATGCCATCTACTTGATAAAATCCAGTTTTTCTGATAATTTTGATAATTCAGCCAAGTTCTACTGTGAGAATGGCATAATTGACATGATGGATTTTTCTCGCAGTAAAAGTGTTTTTGTCAATAATAAAGAATATAGTTTCCCATTCAGGGACGAAGGCTTTGCCGGTGAAATAAAAAGTTTCGTCGATAATGTTATGAATAAGGAAATAGAAAACCAAATAGTTACTAGAAAACACATGGCCGAAACTATGAAATTGATGGATAAAGTGAGAGCTTTAATCAATCTGAAATACCCAGGTGAATGATGAAAAAAAGATATGATAAAATCGGTGAGTTATATCGATTGAGAGCTTTTCCCAAAACAAGTAATGGAGGCAATAAAGCCGGAGTTTTTATCAATGGCTACAATTTGACGGAAACCGATATGCAAACAATTGCTAAAAGAGTCAATTATAGCGAAACTGCTTTTGTCTTGAAAAGTGACTTGGCAGATTTTAAGGTAAGATTTTTTACCCCAAATTCTGAGGTTGATTTATGCGGTCATGCGACTATCGCAACTTTCAATCTTTTGCGAGATTTAAAGATTATCAGCCCTGGAATCTATACCCAGGAAACAAAAGCGGGGATACTTAAACTCGATGTCAGAAATGATTTCGTCTTTATGGAGCAACCAGCGCCAAGATTTTATGACCTTGTAGATAATGATTTAATCAGAAAATGCTTCAAAAAGATCGATTTTGATGAAAGATTCAAACCGCAAATCGTTTCAACGGGAATAAAAGAAATTTTTATTGCGGTTAAATCCGTTGAAGAATTGAACGCTCTAGCACCTGATTTTGGAGCTATTAGCACTTTAGCGAGAACATATTCTGCCATTGGCATTCATGTTTTCGCTCTAGGAGAAGACGCTGATGCCTATGGCAGAAACTTCGCTCCATTTGTTGGCATTGATGAAGAGAGCGCTACCGGTACTTCCAATGGCGCATTAGCTTGTTATTTGTATAAATATTGGAAAAAGAAGAATAATTATGTTTTGCGACAGGGCTATTCAATGAATCAGCCTTCGGAAATTATCGTCAATCTAGAAACAGAGAATGAATCAGTCACAAAAGTGCATGTTGGTGGTTCAGCAATAATCATCAATCAATAAAAAATAATATGATTGAAAAATAAAAAAGCCTTTGCGGCTTTTTTTTATTCATATTCTTTGATTATATTTTGCAATACATCCGGATAATCGGTAATGATACCGTCGGCACCAAGTTCAATCAAGGTTCTCATTTGGTTTGGATCGTTGATTGTCCAGTAATGGACCGCCATGTTATGGCGATGCAAGGTGTTAATTAACAATTTGGTCGCCAAATTAAGTTCGTTAATCACCGGAAGGTTGAAACTGACCGGTATTTGAACTGCGGCATATTGATCAGGGGTATAGAAGATACTCGTGAAGGTATAGGCAGGTATGATGATATTCTGAGCTTCTTTTTGGGATGTCGAAAGCGTTACTTCAGGATAGTTTTCTACTATGTATTTACTGATGTCGTCAAAAGCGGTTGCGACCAGGGTTTCTTCTAGAAGCTCATACTCAGCCAATAATTCGTACAATGCATCAGCGGTCTCGGTTCTTGGCGCATCAGCGTCAGCTTTTATCTCGATATTATAGAGTATGGTATCGCCGAACTCAATGAATAACTCTTCTAGCTTAGTTAAATATACCTTGGCTTCAACCCATTCTTCTTGAGTCATATCTCGGTAAGGATAATTGTCTTCTTCGTCTTGGTAGTTATACCCAAAATTGCATGTTTCATATAAATAATTATAATTTTCTTTCCAAATAACCGTATCACAATTGCTCATGGCTCTGATGTTTCCTGTTTTGTTCTCTCCATGCCTTAAGACCAGTATTCCGTCTTTAGTCATTTGTACATCCATCTCAAGTACATCGACTCCAAGATTATAGGAATTCAAAAAAGCGCTCATGGTGTTGGAAGGATAGTATCCTTGCCCACCGCCGTGAGCCATAACTAATACTTTATTGTTATTGGCAGTTTTACGCCAGATGTTTGTTTCTTGATATTTGGGTTTAGGGAGTGCAAACAATAAACCGAAAGTAATAATAACAATTAGTAGGATCAATCCTAATTTACGTAATCTTTTCAATTATATATGTCCTTTCAAATGATGATATATACGGAATCTTCTTTAATAATAGTCTGGTAGGTCCTAATACTTCTTGAATATTCATCCAATCTCAAACTATCAGCCTTTTTGCTATTTGAAACTTCTCCTGTTTCTAAAGAAATAGGCAAGCCATGGAATTTGCATGTGATAATTTCATTTTCCAAAATGCCACTAGAAATGGGAGAACCCATATGAGGACATTTATCCCTAACGGCAAAAATCCCTTTAGAAGTATATGCTAAAAGGATTGGTAGGTTATTGATTTTTAGAGTCATCTTTTGTTTTTGTTTTAAGTCTTCTAGTTTCGCAGCAAAATATTCCAAATCTGGCTCCTTGGTAAATAAAATTTAGTAAACTATGTTATTTGGAGAAATCTGCCATCGTTATTAAACTTAACAATAGCACAATTATTGGTTGAAACAAAAGATTAAGAAAGAAACTGGCAAACAATCCCACTTGAGTCAAGAAGTTTTCTGAGCCTAAATCGTCGATGAAGTCAGAAATTATTTCTCCACTACCAACCAATACGCTGGCAATAATGACAGCACTGATGACAAACATTACCAAACCAATCAATTTTCTCATAAATACATTCCCCTTTAAAAAACATTTAGTTTTTCTATATTATACTATTTACTACTTTCATAGTAAATAATCGAGGTCAATAATTATAAAAATAGCTGGTATTAAAAAAAACAAAAGGCAATCTAATGCCTTTTATTGTGTTTTTAAAATGTTTTTCTATAAAACCATGAAGTTGTGTTCAAAGAAGTAATTCAATAATTCTTTTCTTGTGACTATTCCCAAGAACTGATTTGAATCATCGATAACAGGCACAAAGTTTTCATTGGAAGCTCTGGATAATAATACTATCATTGTTTCGTTAATATTTACCGTTTCGTAATCACGATGACGTTTAATTGAGGAAACTTTAATATTCTTCATCTCATCTCTACCGACCGCATCCAATGTATAAAGCAAATCACCTTCAGTGATTGTGCCCACATACTTGCCATCCTTAGATAATACAGGTATTGAAGTATATCGATTTTTATGCATAATCTCAACAGCCTCTCTAGCTGTATTGTCAGTACACAAATAAGTAACTTCACTTCTAGGTTTCATAAAAGCTAATATATTCATATATTTCCTCCATATTTTTCTTAAACAAAAAAGCATTAATTCTTGATTGTGTTAATATTTTACCACAATCTTAAGGCTTTTCCTATAGTTTATAAATAAAATGAATGTGAAAACAATTTTTACATTTGATTATCGTTTGTGTTTACTTCTCTTGTAAGGTTGTAAGAATCTCTTCAAGGATTCGATTTCTTTCTTCCTGAACTTTAATGGCTTTATTTATTTTGTAATACCACGTTATAAACTCTCTTATCAATAAAAAAATAAGTAGGAAGAATGAAAAGACAATTATTATTCCGACTTCAGAAGATACATTGAACGCTTCGCTTACCATATCAAATATTAATTTCAAAATTATTGCCCTCCGTTATTTAGTGAATATTTATAGTTAATTTATATTATACAATATTCTATCTATAAAGAAAATCTAAAATAAAGGAGACATTTTTCACGTCTCCCTCGTATAAATATAAATGCCTTTAATTACTTTTTTTATTTATGAATTGATAAGTGTATGTTGCTAAAACAGCTCCCAAGAATGGACCGATTATGAAAATCCAAATCTGTTCCAAAGCCACTCCACCCTGTAAGATTGCGGGAGCTAGTGATCTGGCAGGATTGACTGAAGTTCCGGTTAAATTGATTCCCAAGAGATGAACCAATGTAAGAGTCAGTCCAATTACAAGTCCAACTATTACTTTATTTTCTGTCTTGTCAGTGATTCCCAAAATGGAAATGATAAAGACAAAAGTCAAGATTACTTCAACCAACAAACCGATCAATAAAGCACCAAAATCTCCACCGGATATGATTAATGGATTTATGGCATTTCCACCTAAATTATTGTTGCTACCAAGGATTAATAATAAGACTAAAGATCCCAACAAACCACCGATTACCTGGAACAAAACATAAAAGCCAAAATCCTTCCAATTCATCTTTTTCATTATCACCATTGATAACGAAACAGCTGGGTTGATATGGCATCCCGAGACATTGCCGATGGAATAAGCCATTGCGACAATAACAAGACCAAAAGCAAGAGCTGTGGCCACTAAATTACCCCCACTGACAACTGCCACACCACAACCAAACAAAACTAAAACAAAAGTTCCGATGCTTTCTGCAATATACCTTGAAAAATTACTTTTCATTTCCTGAAAAATTCTCCTTTTTTGTGTTTAATAACACTCTCTATTTTGTATTTTACTCCTTAAAAATAGAAAAACAAGGGGTATCTAGTCGAAATAAAAAAGATGTCAGCAACCAAATGCTCACATCAAATTGTATTTCAAAGTGCTCTATAATAAATCTATTTATTCAAATTAGGAATATCAAGGTTTTTTAAACAATTTTAAATCCTCTATCATCACTTTAACTGAAGTGTTAGTGCAAAAATCATATATTTTACCAGCGTTTTTTTGACTTAACAAAGTGATGGGTATCTGTTTTGATCCATCGCTATTTTCAAAAATCGTAGTGCTTCCCAAGTTATCCTTCTTTTTATATACTATTGTCAATTCATCCCATGATATTGAAGTTTTTACATGCTTTAGAAAACATAGATTAATCCCTTTTTCATCAACAAGAATCTTATTTGCAATTCCCGAAACAATAATACCAATGATAAATAGAGCATAACCAGTCAGTGTAAACTGAAGAAAAAACCTCAAAGTTATTTCGCCATCCATATTAGGGTGAAAGGTTTGGATAAAAATCGCCATCAAAGGAGCTAACCAGACAAAATTAACGTAGTAATAGAAAGTTAATTGATGTTGAAAAAAACTATATTTCATAAAAATTACCTACTCTTTCGATAATTTGATTATAAATATCGATCTTTGAATTTACCCTTTGCCATATTTGTATATTTTACAATAAAATCTTGTTTGGCATTTGTGTAACCATCGCGGTCATACTCATATTTTTCCCAAAGCGATAGCTTTAGTTTTTCATACTCTTTGGCAATATTGGAATCAAAATTTAAATAATCTCGAAAATATATTTCATCGTTATCACCGACGAATCTAACATGTATATGAAAAACCTTTTCAGCAAAACCATATTCTGTATAACCTTTGTTAAACGAGAGACGTTTATCACTTTGAGACATTAATAAATAATTGTTATTGATGAGAATATTGATAATATCATTAAAATCTGAGTCATTTATTTCTACCAGAATATCAATAATTGGTTTTGCCCATATACCATCAATTGCCGTGCTGCCTATATGACTGATGCGTAATATATTATTTGATGAAAGTATTGAAGAAAGATTCATTACTTCTTCTTCGTACCATTGTTTCCAAATCGGTTTATGTTCGACCAGAAAAATTGGAAACAAATGCCACAATTCTTCTAAAGTCATTTCACTTAATTTTTTAGACATTTGAAAGACCTACCATACAAAACATAAGATATAAATTACAGTCTATAGTATCATAAATTAGTTGTTAATGTTCTATTGTGTATAAATTTTTCTATAGAATTTTAAATTGTTTAATGTTTTAATTAGTTATTTTCTCCAAATAATTGTAAGATACCCTTTTTTTTGGAGAATTTTGCTGTTTTTTTGCTTGACTAAGCCTTGTTTTATACAAAGAATAAAAAAACCATCATAAGATGGCTTATTTACGTTTTTGAAGTGGTGATTCGGGCTAGAATTGAACTGGCGACACATGGATTTTCAGTAATTTAGCTCTCTTTAAAGTGATAGAATTAAAGATTATTTAGATTTTCATTATTTGTAAAATGTTAAATTATTATTTATAATGTAATCATTATATTTTTTTCTTGAAACTTTTCCCAATGAATTCACTAATTTTATAAATTCTAGCATATGTGATTCTTGTTTCTTTATTTCTTCATATACCAATAGAATAGATTCCAAATCTTTATTGTATTTTTCTTTAGAACGTTTACTAGAAATAAGAATTTTTTGCATAACATAGGCTGAGGGGCTTGCAACTTTTACGCCATATCCTTCAAAGTCTACTTCAATATATCCATAATCAAAAATATCTAGATTTCCTAACTGTTCAGCGTTAACTCCCATGGAATCAATTCTTACCACAGCGCTTCGATTTCTTCTCAGTTTGGCTAAGAATTCGATTTCAAATCCACTAGGTGATATAAATTTATTTTTCTCAGTTCTCGTGTCAAATGCTTGCTCATAGTTAATTGGTCTAAGTGCTTCTTTCACGGTTTTTTTAACTGTGATATTTTTATCTTTCGGAACATAAAAATCAATATCCAAAGTCCTAATGCTTGGAATAAATCCCTCAAATATCTTGATATAAAAGTATGTAGCCCAAGATCCAATAACCACAATATTTTTTAAGATGTCGCTATCACCAAAAACTTTGATAATGCTCAATAATTCTTCTTCATAGGATTTATTCATATGCCTTCAACGCCTTCCGAAGTCTTAATTCCTCTTTTTTAGCTAGTTGAAGATTTTTTGATATCCTAGCGTAGTCTTCTGACTTTTGTATTTCTTCTTTTGCTTTCTCAGTGTTGCTTAACGAACATAGATACTCATTAACGATTTTTTTACCGACTCTATTTTTCCTATATAGATACCGTTTATCATTTCTAACAGAAATATAAATACTTCCTTTCGGTAGATTTCTAAGCATCTCGCTATAAAACGTTTGATTTCTAAGAATTCTCTCTAACTCTTCTTCTAAAACACTTCTTAATATACTCATATTATCACCTAATATAATCATATCATTTATGTTCTACATAGTCAATTTTTTTATATATGTAGCACATTTTATGTTCTACATTGATTGTCTATTTAATTTTTGTAGCACATTTAAGTTAATTATCAAATTATATATTGTTTATTTAACTGATTAAACTTAGGTCTTGTTGTAAAGAAACTCTGTATCATATAGTTTTGCAAAAATTTCATTTCAATTTTCTTAGAGCAGTTTGTTGATGTACTAAAAAAGAATAAAAAAAAGCCCTGAATAGGGCTTATTTTCGTTCTTTATGGTGGTTCGGGCCAGAATTGAACTGGCGACACATGGATTTTCAGTCCATTGCTCTACCAACTGAGCTACCGAACCATATTGATGGCGGTCCGGACGGGATTTGAACCCGCGATCTCCTGCGTGACAGGCAGGCATGTTGACCCCTACACCACCGGACCTAATAGAATTGGTTGCGGAGGGAGGATTTGAACCTCCGACCTCTGGGTTATGAGCCCAACGAGCTACCAGACTGCTCCACCCCGCGATATTATTTTGTGCTACTATATGATATCAAACACTAACAAGTTTGTCAATGTTAATATTTTAAAATTGGTGGAGTATAGCGGGATCGAACCGCTGACCTCCTGCTTGCAAGGCAGGCGCTCTCCCAGCTGAGCTAATACCCCTTTTAAAAGGATGGTACCCGAGGCCGGACTTGAACCGGCACGTCATTGCTGACATTGGATTTTAAGTCCAACGCGTCTACCTATTCCGCCACTCGGGCGAGTGGTGACCCGCAGGCGATTCGAACGCCTGACCCTTTGATTAAAAGTCAAATGCTCTACCGGCTGAGCTAGCGGGTCAATAAGCTGCTCTTGTTGAATCGTCTACAGCTATCAATTTTTTTGTCAATTATAGGATTCGAACCTATATCCTGGCTGCTTTTCCATTTAAGCTATTTTGACATGTTATGGCGGAGAAAGAGGGATTCGAACCCCCGCGGCGCTTTCACACCCTGTCGGTTTTCAAGACCGATCCCTTCAGCCGGACTTGGGTATTTCTCCGTTGAAATTTATTTTATTAAGGTGGTGGACCCAGTAGGACTCGAACCTACGACCGATCGGTTATGAGCCGATAGCTCTAACCAACTGAGCTATGGGTCCATTATTTGGTAGCGGCGGTGAGACTTGAACTCACAACCTCACGGGTATGAACCGTACGCTCTAGCCAGTTGAGCTACACCGCCGTATTTAATGGTGGAGTATAGCGGGATCGAACCGCTGACCTCCTGCTTGCAAGGCAGGCGCTCTCCCAGCTGAGCTAATACCCCCTATAAAAGAATGGTGGGCCTAAATGGACTTGAACCATCGACCTCACGCTTATCAGGCGTGCGCTCTAACCACCTGAGCTATAGGCCCCTTACTCCTCTTTACAATGCGAATAATATTTTACTATTTATCAGTTTATTTGTCAATTATTATTTTCCGTTTTTTTTCACAAAAACCTTGATTAAACCCAAATAGAGACAAGGCCTTAGAGAAAATAATAATTGACATTAACCGATATTATATATTCTTGGGATATTTAACTTCGTTTTTTATTAATTTTTTGCGGATTATCGTTTCTGGATCCATGCCTAAATCCGAACACATGGCCAAAGAATAGATTAAAACGTCAGCCAATTCTTCTTCTACATTTACCATATTTGGCAAAGTGTCTTCCCACTGATAATTCTCCAATAATTCAGCTGCTTCGATAATAATCGATTTAGCTAGAGACTGGGGAGTGTCATGATTTCTCCAACCTCTTTCATCACGAAATTTGATAATGTCATCTAGTAATTTTTTCATTTCAATACCTTCTTAATCCTTTTCTTCAAGTCTACTCGATCAATTAAAACTACTCGTTCACAGCCCAGGCATTTGATTTTACACAAAGTCCCGAAACTGATTATCTCCCATTTGTTCTCACCACAGGGGTGACCTTTTTTTAAAACTAAAATACTGCCTTCCTTAATTTCTTCATTCATGTTTCTCACCTTTTATTATCTTAAGAATGGCATTGGCTTCACTTGAGTCTTGAACTGTGATGACAATCTTGTTGCTGGTGACTTTAACGGGTTCTTTGAGATGAATCTGCGTATTTATGTTATCTTTCAAGGAATTCAATTCCTTTAAGAAGTCATTGGAAATGGTTTTTCTCTTGATTTCTTTTTTCTTCTTTTCTTTTTTGACCAACGATTCAATTTCCCTGACTGTCAGATGTTCTTCAATAATCATGGTCGCTATTTTTTTGATTCTTGTGACGTCTTTTAATTTGGAGAGGCTTCTGGCGTGACCCATGGAGATGTTCCCTTGATTTATTTCCAATAAAACTTCGCTTGGCAAAGTGAGTATTCCCAAGGCATTGGATACGTAAGATCGGCTTTTACCAATTTTTTGGGCTAATTCCAGATGAGTGAGATTCAATGATTGAATGGCGTTTTGATAAGCTTCCGCTTCTTCAACTATGGTCAAGTCTTCTCTTTGAATGTTTTCCAAAAGCGCGAGTTCGGCCAAATATTGATTGTTATAATCTCTGATAATGGCAGGTACGGTCGAAAAACCGGCAATTTTAGAAGCTCGGCATCTTCTTTCTCCCGCAACCAGAAGATAGCCATTGGCTATTTTTTTGACGATTACGGGTTGTAAGACGCCATTACTTCTAATGGAGTCAGCCAATTCTTGCATCGAGTTTTCATCAAAATGACGACGTGGTTGAAAAGGATTTGGCGATATCTTATCGATTTCTATATCGACAACTTCTTCCTTTTCCAAATCCGCTATTTTGTTTTCTTGCATCAAATCACTTAATCCGCGTTTGATCAATTCATCTTTATTCATCGCGTGTCACCACCTCTTTCGCTAATTTTTTATAACTTAAGGATGACTTGCTTTTTGGAGAATATACAGTTACTGGAACGCCGTAAAAGGTGGCGTTGCTGCAGGTAATATTACGGGGGATAATCGTTTGAAATACTTTTTCCTTAAAATAAGTTTTAATTTCATTAACTATTTGAAAACCGGAATTGACTCGATTGTCAAGCATCGTCAACAAAACGCCGTAAATCGTTAAATTCTCGCGATTGACCTTCTTTTTAGTTTGTACCAGCCTGACAGTGTTAAGCAGTTGGGTTAAGCCGTCCATGGCCAAAAACTCACACTGTACCGGCACTATCACACCGTCGGAAGCCATCAAGGCATTAATCGTGATATATCCAAGCGACGGTGGACAATCAATCAATACATAATCATACTCATTTTTCGATTCTTGTAAAAGCTCATAAAGAATAAAATCCCTATTGCTGTCAGCGATGATTTTTTCATCAACGCCTTCTACCATGGTCTTGGCAGGCAGTACATCGATTAATGGGTTGGCAGTTTTAATTCTCACATCGGAAAAACTGGCTTCCCTTTTGAAGCAATCAAACACGCTCTTGTTAAAACTTCCGCGATTAATACCCATGCAAGTAGTCGCATTGGCTTGATAATCGAGGTCGATCAACAAGACTTTTTTCTCTAAATCAGCTAGCGAACTAGCTAAATTTATGGCTGTAGTCGTTTTCCCGACTCCACCTTTTTGATTGGCTATTGATAGCACTAAAGCCATAAATTTCACCCTTTCCTTTTATTTGTTTTTCTAAACAATTCGATATTTGATTGATAGAAATCAATAATTGATACCGAGAAAAACTCAGTCAAATCGATTCTTTCAAATAATTCTTCCAGATTAATTTCTTTGTAATTCATGCTATGCCAGCCACTATCTTCAAGCAATTCATCTTGTAAATAAAGATAAATCAAGGTAAAAGCGATGATTTGTTCATCCGATAAATCGCTTAATGAAGAGATGTTGTAATCATAACGAGTTTTTTTAAATTTTTCCGTTTCATGGAAATTCAGATAAAAACTGATAATCATGGAAAACATGTCAGAATTCTCATTCAATAAATAACGGCTCAGAATATTCGCATTTTTCTTCATGGCGATACTTATTTCACCATTCTTCAAAACGTTTTCCAAACCTTTTTCGTGAATGTAGATGTAAAGATCAATCAAATTGACAATTTGTTTTCCATCCTTAAGAATCTGTTCCGCGATGAACTCACTAAGTTCAAAAGCGGTTTTCTGAAACTCAAGATCCTCATAAATCGGTGACTTTTTCATCATGTTTCTCATATCTTCAAGATGATATAACAATTCGTCCTGATAATTGCTGTTGAGATTATTTATCTTGACCCATTCCAAGTTTAAATCGGCATATAACTTTTCATTATTCAAAATTTGGATAAAACTGACAAGATAATAAATAGCCAATCCGGCAATATAAATATATACTGACCCGGCAATGTCGTTGGCCAAGATCAGTCCTGAACCAAAACTCACGGTGTAATAGATTCCATACGCCAAGGTTAAGCTTCCATATATAAAATATGAGTAGATTTCTTGGTAAAAAATGATGACAGTCAAAGTTATATAAAAGAAAATATAGGCATAGAAACTACTGATACCTCTAGTATAAAACAACATCAATAAAATTGAGTAGATAATCGAAACTTGAATTGCCGTGAAAATTTTATTGAATTTGACCAATAAGAAACACAATAAATAGAAGAGAGCAAAGACAACGATTGAAGCGATTTTAATGGTAAGTGTATATTCCAGGAAGAATGAAAAAGGAATTGTCACCAGAGTGATGATAAATAGAAAGGTCATGACCACATGCACTTTCAGTTTTCTGACTTCGCTCACCGGCAAGAATTCAGAGTGAAGAATCTTTTTTAAGAACTTAATCACGCTTCTTCACCTCCCAATTTCATTTCATCGGCGATGGTGTTGAAAACATCAAAATTTTCTCGATAGATCTTAATAATCTTCGGATCGATGAAATGATGGAGATCTGTGTTCAGCAAGCCGTCATATAGTTCTTGATTTGATAAAGGCTTCATGCCAGGCAAACCTTTTTTTAATGCTACATAATAGACGACGAAGCATAATATTTTAACTTCTATGCTATCAGATTGTTTATTGAAGCTTTGAAAATGGGTGGCAGAAAAAATTTCTCTTGTCTTATATTTTTTTATCTGCGTGTGTTTTAGTTTTAAGATAATTCTGCGTAATTTAGAGTTTTTATCCAGTAATAGTTCTTCCAATTTTTCTAAATCATCATTTGAAAAATCCGGATGTTCCTTTAAAAGAATTTTCTTATCAACATTATTTGCGATTTTCATCAGCAAATCCAACTTTTCTGAAAAGGTGTCTTTGATATTGACGTCTTCAGCAAAGGCTGATAGTAGGTTTTTTGCTTCCTGGTAATAATCTTTTTGGTGAATTATTGAAGCTTCGTTTTTGGTTTCAAACTCCATCAAAAGATTCAGATTGCGAAATTCCTTTTCTTTAGCATAAGAGATATTATTATAGAAGAAAGTTTTTTCTTTGACAATGATCAGACTTGATAACAAAAGAATCAAAATGAATAAGACCACAAAGAATCCTATCGCCAAATCTTTAATTTCCAATACGTTTTGAAAATCAAACAGATAGCCAAAATTAAGTATCAACATGATGATGGCAAAAATGAAATATAGGGTAATCCAAAGTAAGACTTTAGTGTCTTTATAGATGGAGCAGATAGCATATGCGACAAAAAGCAGGGGAATGAAAGACGGTGACTTGAAATAAATAATAGTGACGATCATCATCGTAAATAAAGCTATGGAAGTTATGTATTTCCCTAGTTTAAGGTAGTAATAATTTTCTTGAGAATAAGCCACAGTCGCAAAATTAATGATCAAGATGACCAAATATCCAACAGAAAAGCCGATTATTGGCATAATCAAATAATCGGATAAAACCATATATATTATTGTTAAAGCCATCATCAAAAAAATGGCTAATGAAACTAATGTGTTTTGTCCGCGTAGATGTCTGAATCCGAGATATTCACGGTAATGTTCAGTTTCAGGAAAAACAAAATAATTCTTTTTCACGAAAAATTGACTCCCTTATAAAGGTGATTTTTTAATTTTTGCAAAGATTCTGGGATAGATATCCGGTGTTGTTTTGATTTTCTTAATTATTAACAACGCATGTTTTAAATCACTATTGACTTCGTAAATAATGATTTTTTCCAGTTTACCGCCCAGTGTGTTTATGGCATTTTTCGCTTCTATTAATTCCTCTTGATAATTTATTGATTTATAAGCAATAAAATAACCATTCAGTTTAACATAAGGTAAAGACAATTCACTCAAGATATTAAGACGGGCAACAGCTCTGGCCGTGACTAAATCATAAAGTTCGTTTTTGTCCATCTCTTCGGCTCTTTGGTGTTTCAATTCATAATTGTCAATTGCCAAGAGATTTCTCATTGTTCTTAAAAATTCAATCCTTTTATTCAAGGAATCAACGACGAAGACATTCAATTTTGGCTCGACCAACTTTAATGGTAGTGATGGAAAACCAGCTCCAGCGCCGATATCAAGTAGGGTTTTGTCTTTTAAATCAAATACTTTTTTCAGGATGATGGAATCATAGAAATGTTTCTCGTAAACGTCTGTTTCATCTGTTATATTCGTGAGGTTCATCACTTCATTTTTAGCGATCAATTCACGAAAATAAAGAGAAAAACTGGGATCTTTTAGCATATCCCAGAGAGTCTGATCGAATTTCAAGATAGTAGGTTCCATATTTCGCTCCCTCAAGTTGTCTATATTCTATCACAATTCGAATTCATTTGTCATATATTTCATGAAACTTATGTTTCATAAGTCTTTAAATAAAGTAAAAGCATTTGAATATCTGCGGGGTTTACACCGGAGATTCTTGTTGCTTGGGAGATTGTCAGCGGTTTGATTTTGTTTAACTTGGCTCTAGCTTCCAAAGCCAAGTTATGAACTTTATCATAATCAATATCATTAGGAATTTTGATATTGTGTTCTTTTTTCATCTTTTCCGCTTCTTTAATGCTTTTTTCGATATAGCCCGCATATTTAACATTGATTTCCACTTGTTCTTTTACTTCTTCCGGAAGAATGATTTGTCTTTTATCAATTTTTTCAAGATCATCATAGGTAATTTCCGGTCTTTTCAAGATTTCCAACAGGGAAACTCTGCCTTTCGGCAAAGAATATCCTTTTTCCTCAAAGTAGAGGGAAATTTCTTTATTTGGAGTAATGAATTCGTTTTTCAAGTATTCTAATTCAGCATTGATAAGATTTCTTTTTTGGGTAAATTTTTGGTAGCGTTCGTCATTTATCAAACCGATTTTTTTACCATAATCACTCAAGCGTAAATCTGCGTTGTCATGTCTAAGCAAAAGTCTGAATTCAGCCCTTGAAGTTAACATGCGATATGGTTCATTGGTACCTTTTGTGACCAGATCGTCAATCAAGACACCAATATAGGCTTCGTCTCTTCTTAAAATCAACGGTTCTTTATTGTCGAGTTTCAAACTGGCATTGATTCCTGCCATCAGTCCTTGAGCAGCAGCTTCTTCGTAACCGCTGGTACCGTTGACTTGACCGGCAAAAAAGAGGTTGGTGATTATTTTTGATTCCAATGTTGGCCAGAGATCTCTGGCATCAATGGCGTCATATTCAATTGCATAAGCATATTTGGCGATAATGGCGTTTTCCAGACCGGGAAGCGATTTGACCATTTTTTCTTGAATGTCATGAGGCATCGATGTAGAAAAACCTTGAAGATAAACTTCGTCCAAAGAAGCCGATTCCGGCTCAATGAATAATTGATGGCGTGATTTGTCCTTGAAACGAACTAGTTTATCTTCAATTGATGGACAATATCTCGGACCAACCCCCTCAACCAAGCCGCTATACATGGCTGATTTACTTAAGTTACTATAGATTATTTCATGAGTTATAGGCGCTGTATGAATCAAATAACAAGGCCATTCTTTATCCAATACTCTTAAGTGTTCCTCTTCAAAACTGAAACGATGAATAAAACCGTCTCCAGGAGAAAGTTCCATTTTGGAAAAATCAATACTGTCTCTTTTGATTCTTGGCGGAGTTCCGGTTTTAAGTCTAAAAGTTCTGTGTCCAATCTCTCTTAAGTTTTTACTTAAGCCGACTGAAGCTTTTTGTTTGTCGGGACCGCCTGAATAAGCGGTACTGCCAACTAGGATTTTTCCTTCCATGAAGGTTCCGGTGGTAATGATGACTATTTGGGCTTTGATTATGGTGTCATCCTCTAAAATTATTCCGTAAACTTTATTATCATCAACAATCAAAGACTTTACATAGGCTTCTTTGAGAGTTAGATTATTGGTTTTTTCCAATGTTTTCAACATTTCTCTTGGATATTCTAACTTATCCGATTGAGCTCTCAACGCTCTTACTGCCGGCCCTTTGCTTCGGTTGAGCATTTTCATCTGTAAACAAGTTTTATCGGCGTTCTTGCCCATTTCCCCGCCCAAAGCATCTATTTCCCTGACCAAAGTGCCTTTTGCAGGTCCGCCGATTGAAGGATTACAAGGCATAAAAGAAACCATTTTCAGGTTTCCGGTTACCAACATTGTTTTTTTGTTGAGTCTTGCCAATGCCAATGCCGCTTCTACTCCGGCATGACCTCCGCCGACAACAATTGCGTCAAACATAAAATCACTTTCTTTCAGGATTAAATCAAATTATAATGCTTCATGGCATTGTAAATGCCAAAATCATTGACATCAGTAGTAACAAATTCGGCTATTTCTTTCAGTTCATTTACGGCATTGCCCATGGCTATGCCGTGTTTTACTGATTTTAACATTAAAATATCATTAAAATTATCACCGGCTGCGTAAACTTCATCCAAAGGATAATTTAAATAATCGATAACTGCTTTTACACCGTCAGCCTTTAAGTTGCCGGCAGGATTGACGTCGTAACCGTACTGAGACGATTTATTGAACTGAAGTTCAGGAAAGAGTGGCCGCATTTTATTTACCACTTCGTCTTCGAACATCACCATCGCAAAAACATATCTATTCGGATAATAAGTGTGATCCAATCTAGCGATGTCCAAATTATAATTTCGGGAAAAATCATCGGAAGCTGTGGTATCCTTACGGTACGAAATATATTCATCGAGATATTCAATTACCAAATCGAACTTTTCTTTATCGGCTTGTTCCATCATTCTTTTGATGATGGAATTGTCGATATAGTTTTCTCTAATTATCTTGTTGTCAAAAATAACAATTCCGCCGTTAGCCAGAACCATATTTTCAATACCCAACTCCTGATCGATGCCGTAGATTAAATTGGGATTTCTACCTGTAGCGATAACCACTATATGATTATTTTGCTTCAAAAGAGAAATCGTTTCTTTAACACCTTTGGCGGGTCTTCCTTGATACAATAAAGTATTATCCAAATCTAAAAATATCAGAGCCATTTTCATTTACCTCACATTACCAAAAGAATCTCAAACCAAGCATCTCCACCCACATAAACACCTTACTTAAGGCTGCTTCGGTCAAGACCTGACCTAATTCGTGGGCATCTATTGAGTGAAGATGCTTCATTTGAGATTCCTTATTTATTATAACATATATTAGTGATTTTTCAATTCATTTTATCTGGAAGGATGTTTTTATTACCTGATTTTTCAATAAATTCTTTGAACAAAGGATGTGGTTTGTCTGGACGAGATAGAAATTCAGGATGGAACTGTACAGCTATATAAAATGGATGATTTTTAAGTTCAATAATTTCAACTACATCAATTAGAGAATTGATTCCGGAAAAAACCAAACCTTTTTCTTGAAACATTTCTTTGAAGTGATTGTTGAATTCATAGCGATGGCGATGACGTTCAAAAATTACGTCACTACTGTATGCTTTTTTTGCTAGTGAGTTTTCCTGCAAGATACATTCATAGTTACCTAATCTTAAAGTACCGCCCAAATTGATTCCTTGGTACTGTTCTGGCATATAATCGATGATTTTATTTTTGGTTGTTGGATCGAATTCAGTGGAATTGGCATCTTTTAGGCTGCAAACATTACGTGCAAATTCTATTGCTGCTAGTTGCATTCCCAAACATAATCCAAAAAATGGAATTTGATTGTTACGAGCATATTCTATCGCTAAAATCATTCCTTCGATGCCCCTTTTACCAAACCCTCCAGGTACAATAATACCATCGATATTCAAAAATACGTTTTGAATGTTATCTTTTGTCAATATTGCAGAATTGATCCATTCTATTTCAACCTCAGTGTCCGTATGATATCCTGCGTGTTTCAAAGCTTCTGATACCGATAGATAGGCATCTCTTAAAGTGACATATTTACCGACAAGAGCAATTCTTACTCTTTTGGATAAGGTTTTAATTTTTTCAATTAAATCAGTAAATACAGTGATGTCCGCCTCATTATTTGGTAGTTTTAGTTGTTCGCAAACTAAACTGTCCAATCCTTCACGTTTTAAATTCACAATTACTTTATATAGTATATCAACATCGATGCATTCGATAACGGCTTCTTTTTTAACATCGCAGAATAAGGCGACTTTTTCTCTGATATCAAGGGAAATAGGTTTTTCAGTTCTCAAGATAATAATATCTGGAGTTATACCTAAAGATCGCAACTCCTTGACGCTATGTTGAGTTGGTTTGGTTTTCAATTCACCCGTAGTCTCTAAATAAGGAACCAGGGTGTTGTGTACATACAAAGTTCTTTCTTGGCCAAGATCT
>ERZ1645192.1164-NODE-1164-length-22127-cov-12.385692_pt1 | contig 22127 bp, 12 predicted proteins | sample MGYA00575354_ERZ1645192 | MGnify/ENA primary metagenome ERZ1645192 (study PRJEB40844, sample SAMN11349763) | freshwater sediment metagenome | isolation source: river sediment | host: Sediment | place: India: Faizupur Khadar , New Delhi | collected 2017-02-21 ... | reverse complement strand
AACCTGCAGGACCAGATGAATTCCAAGAAAGAAGAAAGCGCAAAGATAAAATTCGCTCCTGTGGAGCCCGGGCAGGTGGCGGTGGTGGCGGTTTCTCCCGGGGAAGGCCTGACCCGCATTTTTGCCAGCCTTGGCGCCGCGGCGGTTGTTTCTGGCGGACAAACCATGAACCCGAGCGTGAAAGAAATTGTGGCCGCGTTTGAGAATCTTCCTACCGATAAGATTATTATTCTGCCGAACAATAAGAATATCATCCTGGCAGCTCAGAACGCAGCCAAGGTAAGCGTAAAACAAATCGCGGTAATCCCCACGCGCAACGCGCCGCAGGGTTTTGCCGCTATGCTGCGCTTGCTTCCAGAAGGAACGCTGGCGGAAAACGAAGAATCCATGAAAGAAGCGATCACCGAAGTGCACACGGGTGAAATTACCACCGCGACCCGCGATGTGACTATTGACGATGTGCACGTCGAGAAGAACAGCGTGATTGCCTTGCTGGACGGCAAGCTCATCATTTCCACGCATTCGATTGATGACGCGCTTTTCCAACTGCTTAGCGCCGCGAAGGTAGAAGAGTTCGAACGGATTACGTTGTTCTATGGCGAAGACATGACCTTTCCGCGGGTTAATCAGATGGTGGATAGGATCCGCGAAAAATATCCCCAGCATGAAGTGGAAGTGCACGACGGCGGTCAGCCGTATTACCAGCTTATCGTGGCGATTGAGTAAACGATTGGTGTTTCTGAAGAAGCCGGCAAACGTAAGCCGGTTTCTTTTTTGTTTTTCCTGGCAATCCGAAATCAGCTGAAGTTGTCAGATCTGAGAGTTTTACGATATTTCCCAAGTCTGCCGTGGTCGCTGCGATACCCTAACGGGCACAGGTCGAAGCCTGGCAGTCTGCCTTTGAGCCAGGAAACTACACCACTTGATCAAAGAAAGCGCTCTAAAATAAGCTTTTTCCTCCCTGGTCTTGTGCGGATGACACGCATAACCTCAAGACGCTCCCAACTCGAAAAAGCTTGGTTATGAAAAAAGTTTTTTATGTGACCATAGGTAATGAAAAGGCAGATTGCCGCGCTGTTTTGCCAATAAAGTTATTGGCTATCAGCGAATCTGATATCGCAAAACGGCTCGCAAAGACAAAATTCACCTACGATAGCCTTGTACCAAAAAGATTTCTCAAAGGTAAATCACAACAATCCCAGGTCTAATAATTGACTTAATGACCAAGGAATCCAGGTCTCGGGATTCAGCAAGTTGCAAGCAGACGGCTTTAGCTTCAGATAAGTTGTTGCGAAGTCCCGATGATAATCGGGTATGATTATTCTCAGCTATGGCGAGTATCAGCGAAAAATACGCAAAAATATTCCGTTTGGAAGCCGCAAAGGGTTACCAGGACAAGGCTGTCATGGGCGGCTTGCAGCGCCTGACTGCCGCCTGGATCTCAGATGCACGCGAAGCGGGGCTGCCGGAAAAGCTGGTTGCTGATATTGCCAGTATGCTGGGAAGTTATCACGAGCAAAGCGCGGCCGCTCGCCGGCAAACGCTCATGGAGATTAGCAGCCTGCTGCAACTCCCCGGTATGCGCGAACTTCCCCCACCGCCCGCGGAAGTAATCGCTGCCGCGCCGGCTGCCGTAGAACAATCCGAACAAAAGACCAAGACTGCCAAGAAAACTGAAAACCAGGCTTCCCGCAAGCTGAGCAGCGCGGCGCTACCAGACGCAGGCAGCTCCGGTCTGCACGCGCCGGTTACAAAAATCCGGGGGATAGGCGAAAAGCAAGCCAAAAACCTGGAAAAGCTGAACGTATTTACTATCAAGGATCTGCTGTATCTTTTCCCACGCCGTTATGACGATTATTCGCAGCTGAAATCCATTCAGCAGCTGCGCTATGGCGAGGAAGTGACCATTCTCGCGAAAGTCGTGGACATGAAGTCCCAGCGCACTGGCAGGGGCAAGCTTATCAGCGAAGTGATTGTTTCGGATGCCACAGGCATGCTGCGGCTGATTTGGTTTAACAATGCCTATCTTGAGCGCAATTTAAAGGTGGGTATGTTCATCACTATTTCAGGCAAGGTGGAAGCCAGCAGCGGCAGGCTGGCGATGTTCCATCCGGATTATGAATCGGTTGACCAGCAGCAGCTGAATACCAACCGGATTGTGCCGGTTTACCCCCTTAGCAGGCAAATTACCCAGCGCTGGCTGCGCAAGACGCAGTTTAACGTGGTGAAATTCTGGGCCGACCGGGTGCCGGAATTCTTGCCCGACGCGGTGCGCGAAAGCGCGCAGCTCGTACCGCTTCAGGAAGCTCTGATCCAGATTCATTTCCCGGATACTGAGGAGCTTCTGCACTCCGCCCAGCGGCGCTTCGCGTTTGACGAAATTTTCCTGCTGCAGTTGGGGGTCATCCGCCAAAAACGCCAATGGCAGGGCTTGACTGGCACGGCTTTTTCCGTGAGCGAGGCGTGGCTGACGGAACGCTTGCGCGGGCTGCCTTACGCGCTCACGAACGCGCAGGTGAAAGCAGTGGCTGAAATCCGCAAGGACGTCAGCAGCCCGCACCCGATGAACCGTTTGCTGCAAGGCGACGTTGGTTCCGGAAAGACTATTGTCGCGGTGATTGGAATGTCGATTGTGATCGAGGGGGGAGCTCAGGCGGCATTAATGGCCCCGACCGGCATCCTGGCGGAACAGCACTACCGCACTATCCTGCGATTGCTTACCGAAGCTGGCGCGCAGCAAGCCGCATTCCTGGCGCCTGAAGAGATACGCCTGCTTACGGGCGATACCAGCACAGCGGACCGCCGGGAAATCCTGAAAGGTCTGCAATCTGGCGCTGTAAAGCTGCTGGTAGGCACGCACGCGCTGATTGAGGACCCGGTCAGCTTCCGGAACCTGCAGATGGTTGTCGTGGATGAGCAGCACCGCTTTGGGGTGCAGCAGCGCGCCGCCCTGCGCGCGAAAGGGGAGAACCCGCATTTGTTGGTGATGACCGCTACACCCATCCCGCGCTCGCTGCAATTGACGGTCTTTGGCGATTTGGACGTGAGCGTGATGGACGAAATGCCTGCTGGCAGGCTGCCGATACAGACCCGGATTATCTACCCGTATGAAAGGCATAGGGTCTACGAGCTGATTGAGGAACAGGTGCAAGCCGGGCATCAGGCGTTTATCATCTACCCGCTGGTGGAACAGGGCGAAAACGAAGAAGTCAAGGCAGCGGTGGAAGAACAGCAGCGCCTGCAGGCAGAGGCTTTCCCCCACTTGAAGGTTGGTCTGGTGCACGGCAGAATGAAGCCGGTGGACAAGGACGCGGTGATGCTTGCATTCCGCAACAAGGAATATGACATCCTGGTCTCTACTTCCGTGGTGGAAGTGGGCGTGGACATCCCAAACGCGACGATGATGGTTATTGAGGGAGCAAACCGCTTTGGTCTGGCGCAGCTGCACCAATTCCGAGGCCGGGTCGGGCGGGGAGACGCGCAGTCGTTCTGCATCCTGATTCCTGACAGCGACAGCGCCGCGGAAAACGAACGCCTGACCGTGATGACCCAGACCAATGACGGCTTTGTGCTGGCGGAAAAAGATCTCCAACAGCGCGGTCCGGGCGACTTTTTGGGAACCAGGCAGGCTGGCTTTGTGGATTTGAAGATGGCGAACCTGGCGGACGTGCGCCTGATCCAGAAAGCCCGCGCGATCGCGGAACAAGTGTTGGAGAAAGACCCGGACTTGGAAGCTGATGAAAACCAGGCGCTGAGACGCGCCGTAGAGAATTTTTGGCCGTCCGCGGACGGCAATGGAGACGTAAGCTGATGACCAAAATATTATTCCCCGGGACTTTTGACCCCATCCACTACGGGCACATTGACATCGCCAGGCGCGCAGCGCGCCTGTTTGACGAGGTGGTCGTGGCGGTTTATGACAAACCGATCAAGTCGCTCCTGTTCAGCCCTGAAGAGCGCATCGGGCTGGTGAGGCGGGCGTTTGAAGGGCTGCCAAACGTGAGCGTGACCGGTTACCAGGTGCTGACTGTCACTTTTGCCCGGCAGATTGGCGCGCAGGCAATCGTGCGGGGACTGCGCGTTTTTTCGGATTTTGAGTATGAATTCAGAATGGCGCTGGCAAACAATCGCCTCGAGCCCGATATTGACGTTATTGCGCTCATTACCACCGAGCAAAACACATTTCTCTCTTCCAGCACAGTCAAGGAGATTGCATCTTTAAATGGCGATGTTTCCAGCATGGTGCCGGATTTTGTGCAGGCGGCGCTGCAGGAGAAGTTTTCACAGCTGGGGCACAATCAGACCCTGGTACCTGGCACTTCGCTCAAGGACTGAACTCCAAAGGAATTGCGCGTGCGGAATTTCACAGGAGGCAAAATCAATAAAAGCTTGCACCCGTCGAAATCCAGAAACGTTTGCGCATATACAGTCAATTAATGATAAACTGAATTAATTCGCATTTATCAGCATACACGGAGACAGACATGGATATCCTTCATCTGGTAGACCGCCTAGAAGAATTGTTCAATAACAGCAGACCTATTCCGCTGAGCAGGAGCGTCGTTGTGGATGAGAATGCCTTCATGGACATCATCGACCAAATGCGCATATCCATCCCCGACGACATCAAGAAGTCCCAGCAGATTATTGCGCAGAAAGACCGCATCCTGGCGCAGGCGCAGGAAGAAGCCAACCGCACCCTGGCGCTGGCGCGTGAGAAAAGCGAAAAGATGATCGAGAAAAGCGACGTCTATCTGGCTGCGCAGGCAAAAGCAGACCAAATCACTGAGCAAGCCCGCCGGGAAGCCAGCCAAACCCAATTGGACGCTGACCGCTACGTGGTGGAAACCTTAACGAAGCTTGAAGCTGAAATGAATCGCATTCTGGCGCAGGTGCGCAACGGGATCAAAACACTTCAGGCAGAGGATCAGATCACTCCGCCTGAGGAAATTGACTGAGAGATTATTGTTATGCTTGCGGCGCGTCTTGCTGGTCAGACGCGCCTTTTTTCTTATTTGCGCGGGACGATGCAGCGCGAGGTTTGCGGTTGATGGGTTTGTCCGCTAGCGCGGCTGCCAGGACTTCGTCCATGTGCTCCACAAAGACTATGTTTACATTGCTCAGCACCTGAGGGGGCACCTCACGCAAGTCTTTTTCGTTCTTGCGGGGCAGCAGGATTGTGCTGATACCGGAGCGGTTGGCTGCCAGCACTTTTTCCCGGACGCCGCCGACTGGCAGCACCCTCCCTCTCAGGGTAATTTCCCCGGTCATAGCCACGTCGTGCCGGACTGGCACGCCCAGCACAGCTGAGGTGAGGGCGGTAGCCAGGGTGATACCCGCGCTGGGACCGTCCTTGGGGATGGAGCCCTCCGGGACGTGTATATGAATGTCCATATCCTCAAAAAAGTCTGTCGGGATCTGGAATGTTTCCTGTTTGGATTTGAGGTAGGAGAGCGCGGCTTGTGCGGACTCCTGCATGATTTCACCGATCTGCCCGGTCATTTGCAGGTTGCCTTTGCCCTCCATGACAAGAACTTCCACCGGCATGATCTCGCCCCCGTTTTCAGTCCAGGCAATCGCGGTTGCCATGCCGATTTCGTCATTTTGTTCCGCCAAAGCCGGGAAGAATTCCGGCGGACCAAGCAATTCCGCCACAAGATCCGCGCTGATCTCCGCCGGCAAGGGTTTACCTTCAGATTTCATCCGGGCGATCTTGCGCAGCACGGAGCCGATCTCGCGCTCCAGGTTGCGGACGCCAGCCTCGTAGGTATAGCCTTCCACCAGGGTTTTCAATGCTTCGGGCAAAAAGAGAATTTTTTCATTCTCAAGGCCAGTTTCCTCCATCTGCTTCGGGATGAGGAATTGGTTGGCTATGGCGACTTTTTCCTCCAGGATGTATCCCGGAAACTCGATTAATTCCATGCGGTCCAATAGCGCGGGCGGGATGCTTGCGACAGTATTTGCCGTGGTGATGAAGAGCACTTTCGAAAGATCGTAGGCTACCTCAATATAGTGGTCAGAAAACGCAAAATTCTGCTCCGGGTCAAGGACTTCCAAAAGGGCGGCGGATGGATCCCCCTGAAAATCAGCGCCGAGCTTATCAATTTCATCCAGCATGAAAACCGGATTAATTGTCTTAGCTTTGCGCATAGTCTGCAAAATTCGCCCGGGCAGGGCGCCAATATAGGTGCGGCGGTGTCCGCGGATTTCCGCTTCATCATGCACGCCCCCCAGTGAGACGCGTACAAAGTTGCGCTCCAGCGCATCGGCAATGGATTTCCCCAGCGAGGTTTTACCCGTCCCAGGCGGGCCAACGAAACACAGGATTGGCTGCCGGTTGCGTTTTGGTTTCAGGCTGCGCACCGCCAGGTATTCCAGAATGCGGTCTTTAGCTTTTTGAAGACCGAAGTGGTTCATTTCCAATATTTTCCTGGCGTGATTAATGTCGAGGTTGTCTTCAGTTTCCTTGTCCCAGGGGATGTCGATCAACCAATGCAGGTAAGTATTAATCAAGCCATTTTCAGGGGAGAGCGGGGGAGTACTGTTCAGCCGTTCCAGCTCCTTAGTAGCTGCCTCCCGCGCCTCCGCAGGAAGGGCAATCTTCTCCAGGGCTTCACTCAGCTCCAGGTACTCCGGATCGCCTGGTTTGCCGTCGTTCAGTTCTCTCTGGAGCGCGGATATTTGTTCGCGGAGGTAGTTTTCGCGCTGGTTTTGATCCAATTCAGATTGAACGCGGTACCGAATTTCACCTTCCAGTTCTAACAGCCGGACCTCTTTCATCAGGTTTCGCAAGGCGGCTTCCAAACGGACAACGCTGTCAGTTTCCAAAAGGAAAGCCATGCGGTCTTCGTCTGTATGTTCAAGGGTGGACAAAACCATATCCGCCAGGTCGCCAGGGTCTTCCACGCTGCTGACAAACTCCACCACTTCGTCGGTGAGGAACTCCACCAGTTCGGAATATTGCTTGAATTTGTCTATCACAGCCCGCCGCAGCGCGGTCAGCGAGTCGGATTTGCGGTGCTTGGTTTTGATGGGCAGGCAGCGCATCATCAACTGATTGCCTTCCTGCCAGATATCCACCACCTTCAGTCTACGCCGCGCTTGCAATAGAACGCTTTGGCGTTCGGCGTCCAGATTTATAAGGCTGCCGACGGCGACTTCCAATCCGATTTCCAGGTACTCTTTCTCGCGCTCTTTTGTGCTTACGCGGTCCATGATATCGTCTACCACAGAATAGCAGGCGAAGAGGGTCTGGTTGTTTTGGTAGGCATCCTGAAGCGTCTTCAGGGTCTCCTGATCATCGAGTAGTGTCAATGGCATCATGGCATGCGGCAGGAGCAGCATTTCCTCAAGATCAATGGCAGGCCCGACGAGAAAGCCGTCTTTTTCCGGTTTTCTGTCCCTGACATTTTGCAGGTTGCTCAGGCTGGCAAAGCGGGACATCTGAAACGGGTCATCCTGGTTCATCTGGTTAAGAAAGAAAGGATCGCGATTCACAAAAATGTACTCCTTGGGTGTTTACTTCAGGGGTTGAAATTATACCCTGAAGTGCGCTGTTCAACTTTGACTGCTATGCCAGATATCCCGGGCGGCTGCGGCGATAAAGATGCTGCCCGCCACGATAATTCCGCAGTCCGTGCCGGCCAGGCTCAGCGCGTGCGCCATGGCATCCTCGGCGGGGCTGCGCGCTTCCACTGGCAAACCGTACGGGCGGATAATTTCCATCAGGTGGATCGGGTCCGCGGCGCGGGGATGTGTGGATTGGGTGGTTATCACGCGCTCCACACGCGGGAGAATGGCGGTTAGCATGGCGTCCAGTTCCTTATCCGCGGAAGCGCCAAAGACCAGCAAAAATTTCTGCCCGGGGAAATAATCATCCAGACTTTGCCTCAGGCAGTTCATTGAATCCCCATTGTGCGCGGAGTCTATCACCACAGGCGGGTTTTCCCGCAGGATTTCGAAGCGCGCCGGCCATTCCACCTGCCCAAATCCTTTCTGGATGTCCATGCGGGAAAGCGCCAGCCCCTGTGCGCGCACCTGATCCAAAGCGCCAAGCGCGGTACGGGCGTTTTGCGCCTGGTGCGCGCCTAATAAGGGCAAATGCAGATTTAGCTCCGGACATGCCAATGAGCGCGCGCAAGCCGGGTCGCCGGTTTGCGCTGCAAAGGCCAATTCCTGGCCGCGCAGTGAATGACTAAGGATGCTCAGGCGGTATTCTTGCTCCACACGCGTGAGGGGCGAGCCTCTTTCCGCGGCGATGCGTACCAATTCCTGCTCGGCTTCGGGGTTTTGGGGGGATATCACCACCGGCACGCCGGCTTTGATGATGCCGCCTTTCTCAAAGGCAATCTCGGTCAATGTATTGCCCAGAATTGCGGTATGGTCATAGGAAATGGGGGTGATGACTGAAACCAGGGGAGTAATGATATTCGTGGCATCCAACCTGCCGCCCAGCCCCACCTCCACCACGGCGATGTTTACCCGGCTTTCAAAAAAGTGCAGGAAAGCCAGGACGGTCATCAGTTCAAAAGTGGTAATCTCCGGCACTTGCGCGGTTAGAGGACGAATCCGCGCGACAAGGTCCACAAGTGCCTGCCTTTCGATCTGAGCGCCGTTGATTTGAATGCGTTCGGTAAATTCCTGCAGATGCGGGGAAGTATAAAGCCCGACTTTATAGCCCGCGGCTCGCAAGGCGGACGCGCACAACGAGGCGGTGGAGCCTTTGCCTTTGGTACCCGCCACGTGGATAGTCAGGAATTTTTCCTGCGGGTTGCCCAGCAAGCCCATCATGTGGCGCATGCGGTCCAGCTTAAAGAAGCGGTGGCTGTCGTCCAGATGGCGCTTCATGCTGAAATCGATGAAGCTGTATATGAAATCCAGCGATTCCTGATAAGCCTGTTCCAGATTTTCCATACGCATGAACCCGCGCCTATATTATATCCTCATGAAAACACAAACCCGGCTTTCCTTCAGGGAACTCCGGGTTCGATAGTCTGGAGACTATTGCTCTACTTGGCAATCACATCCACCAGCAATACGTAACCGATGATGGAGAAGCCATTGCCGCGGAATTCCACCAACAGACACTCGCGATTGAAGTTGTCGAAGCGCCGTTCTGGCATCGGCAGCAGCGTGACCAAAGTTCCCTGCGGAATACGGCCGGTGGCTATGTAGCCTTCGTAGCAGTCGTTGCGGGCATAGACCTGCCGAATCGTCTCGACAACGATGACGGGGGTGGGGGTCGCTGTTTTGGTCGGGGTAGGCGAATAGTCCGGCGTGGGCGTAAGCGTTTTGGTGGGCGTCGGGGTGATCGTGGGGGTCAGCGTGACGGTTGGTGTGTAGGTAGCAGTTGGGGTGCGGGCCAGGTTGCGCGCCTGCATTGAACTGCTTATGCTGCGCGTAGCCACACTGATGAGCAGCCCGAGCACGATAATCGCCAGAAGCCCTCCTACTACTGCCACAAGGTAGCTGAGCGAGAGAGCGCGTTTGAGCGTAATCACCTGGGGGTCATTCGGAAAGCGCTTACGCACGCCGCGGCTGATCATATAGGCATCCAACGCGAAAAAGCGGCTGCCGCTTTTCTGGGCTTCCAGCGCGCGGTTGATTGCGTCCTGATAGGTTTCGATCTCGGATTCCAGGCTGCTGATTTCATTTTCCAGCAGCAGGCTTTGTGAGTCATACGCGTCGAGCTGTCGCAAGAGGTCCAGGTTTTCGCGAGCGCCGGCGATTTTCTGGAGCGCGTTGGCGAGCGTTGGCGCGCTGGCCGCGTCTTTGCTTAGGCGTTGGGTATTTTCCAGCAGCGATTGGATGGTGGCGGGAATGAGCAAATCCAGGCGGTTTTGCAGGCGGCTGATCTGGGCGATGCTGCCGTACTTCATGCGCAGCCGTTCCAACTTGCTCTTGGCGTCCGCAAGCTTGCCGGGTGGGATTTTGCCGCTCAGGCTGACAATATCGCTGACCTCTTCGAGCAGGGAGATGTCCGCGCGCACTTCCGCGGCCTTATCCAGGTATTCCGGGATGGCGACCGCGCTGGCGGCCGTCTGAATTTTGCCGAGCGCTTGCACCAGTTCGCCCTGGGTCAGCAGATTCAGGCCTTCTTTGTAGACATCGTAAGCCTGCATCTGGTTTTCCAGGTCGTGGCGCAGTTCTTCGCCCTCACGCCAGCGTTTGATACCGGCATCCTGCAGGTGGTCAAAGGCTTCGTCGAGATAATTCAACGCTACCTGATAGCGGAAGACGCGCGCAGCGCTCTGGGCTTTGCCGTAAGCTTTGCCGGCTTCTGGCGGTAAGGCGACCGAAGGGATGTTGCCGGAGCGCAAGAACTCCTCGGCTTCCGAGTGGTGCTCTTCTGCCCGCGACCAACCGGGTTCCATCTGCATGACTTTTTCATAAAGCGGGATGGCAGCCTGGTAGTTGCCCTTGTAAAAGAGCTCTTCGGCTTCGTCCATCATCCGTTCCGCTTCGGGGTCGTGGCTGGATTGGAAGAACTTGCGCAGGGGGTCAATACCGGCGTCGCTCTGCAAGTCCAGGCGGTTGGGTGCGGGTTTTGGCGCGAATGGCTGGGTGGGAACGGGTCTCACCGGAGCTGCCGGAGTTTCTTCCTGCGGGGGTTCTGCCGGGCTGGTTGCCCGCCGTCCGCGTTCCCGCCGGACTTCGCGCAGGAGGCGGTTCGCTTCGTCAACATCGTCCAGGTCCACCTGATCCGAGATGCGATGCGTGGCCAGGGCTTCCAGATAAGTTGAAAGCGCGTTTTCTACCTGCAGTAGTTCTTCATCCGCAGGATTATTCTTTTTCAGTAGAGCTTTGGCCTGTTCAATGAGGTCGAGAATCATTGGAGGCTCCTTTCAGATGTAGAAATGTATGGTGATTATAGCCGTTTGCTGGCAAGGAACTGCAAATGCTCGCGCATCTCCTCGGCGCTCAAGAAAGCGCCGTCCAAAGCCTTTTCCAGAAAACGTATTTCTTCCTGATTCAGCCGGTTTTGGACGTCATAGGAATAGGAAGCCTTGAAGTGCCTCGGCGCGCTGGCGATATCTTCCGGGCGGTTTGGACCGACAGCTACCGAGCCCGGCGCCTGACGACCGGTGAAAATGTGATGCATGGCGCGGGAACTGAACTGCACCAGGTCAAACTGCAGCACTTCGGGCTGCATGTTCTCAGGCTGCCAGTGACCGATGTTCCAGTCGATCATGATCACTTTCTGGCGGTATTCGTTCCAGTAATAATGCAGCAGCTTGTGGTCCAGGAATGTCGCGCCGCGCTGATGCGCCTGGGAGAGAATGTCACAAATCTGGATTGAAATGTCCAAGACCTGCTTCATGGTCAGGTTCTTTGCGAAATTACCGCGGGTATAGCCGGCGTCACAAAGCATGTAAAGGTTGTCTTCCCAGCGCCGTTCGAGAATGAGAAAAGGCAGCCAGCCGTCCGATAGTCGTTCGTCCATTTCTTGCAGCAAGTCGCCGGTTTCCTCGGGGGAAAACAGCGCCAACTTACCGCTGACCTGTACCGCGCTGGCTTTTTGTTCGGTGTCTTTGGAGAGCGGCGCTATTTCTGAAGGCCAGACGCTGCTTGGGTCGGGCTTGAGAAAGCCGCCCTGCAGCATGGAAGTGAGCCCTTGAATGCCGTTCAGTCCGGCCAGGATCTTGTACTCCTCCAGGAACAGGGGTTTGGCGTACGATAATTTGTCATGCCGCATTACTTTGAAAGCCGGGTCGCGCTTGTAGGCGCTGCTGCCTGATTCGTCTTTCAGCAGGAAGACGCGCGCGCTGGAGCCAGCGGCTTCAGGGATAGCGTAGTCGTGGTTACCAGCGGTCAGCCAGGTGTCCAGCGGCTCCGCGAGATACAATCCGTTTTGGGGGCTTAGTTTTTTCTCTATCATTTTGTCCGTAAATTCGGGCTATTTTACCATTTTTGATTGGGGTATTCGTTGAAGATGTCAATATCCTTGGACGCCAGCTCCTGGAACCAGGCTGCCAGCGGGTGCGCAGGGTCAAGGGATTCCAACAAACTGGCGGCGTTTTTCCACTCAGTTTGCTTAAGCACCTGATTGTACTGCTCCTGCCACAGGCGCACGCGGGATGTCTTTCGCGAAGGCGGCTCCAGCAGGGCGTAGATCTGACCGAGCGCGAACATCATGTCCCCGGCGCTGTTCCAGGCCAGGCGGGAACGGGCAATCCCGGGCCGGGCAAGCGCGAGCAGCGTGCGTTCCAGGGTTTGCAGGTGGCGCAGCAGCTGCTGAAGCGATTGGTTAATGCCGCTGAAAGCAGGCTGGTTCATCTGGATTATCCAGCGCATAGGACGGGAGGAGATTTGTTCCTGTTCCTGCCAGAAGGCAAAGAATTCTGTTTGGGCTTGATCGGCAAGCGTAATCATCTCGCGCACGTTTTCAGGGAATACGCCTGTTTCCTGCAGACGGCGCCAGTTTTCCACCAGCCCAATAAGCGCTTGTGTGCAGTCGCTCAGGCCGGCGGGCAAGGGGGTCGCGCGGGCAAATTCGGCTAGCGCGTCCCAGCGCATCTGCTTAAGCAGGGTCAGGGCGGGCTGCAAGTTTAGCTTCCAGCTCTTCTGAGCATCGTGAGCGGCTGTGACTAAATGCCAGCCCGCAAATTCTGCTGGCGGATCCGCGCCTAATGCACTTACAGAATTGAGCTGGGATTCTTTCCAGAGTTTAAGATAGTTTAATGCGGTTAGGGCTTGCATCACGTTTGGCTGGTCCATTGGCGGAAAGGCGGCCGCGTCTGCTGCTTGGGTCTGCACGGGCAGCAGACTGAAAAGGTTTTCGTTGGTCTGGGCGAGCAAGCGGTAGAGGCCGTAGAACTCGGGTAGGAGCGGCTTGAGCCTTGAAAGCGCGGCAGGCAGGTCCTGGTCTTCGCGCAGAGCCTGGTGAAAGCCAGCCAGCGCTTCTTTTTGGGCGGCGCTCATGCTGGCCATAGCTTTGGCGGCAGCCAGGTATTCAATGGTGATTTCGCCGTACTCCAACCAGGGAACTGGCCACTGATTACTGACTGCTTGCTGGCGCAATGTTTCTTCATCCGAGGCACGTGAAAGGGCTTCCACGCACTGCACCAGGCTGGTAAACCAGGCGGGTTGGCTTAGAAACTTTGCCACTTCCGGTCTCCGCGCGCGCATCCCGCGCCCAAAATCATTTACAGTCTGGCTTGGTTGGGGTCCGCGCGAAAGCTCGCTCATCCAGGACTGAAGAGCGTCAATTCCCGTGGATATTTCCCTCAGGTAAGGCATGCTGGGCTCGAGCAGGAAGAAATTCAAGAGCGCGTCCTGGCATTTTTTTAGCTCGCCTTCCGTCCAGAAGGTCAGGATTTCGCGTGTTTTTGCTAACTCCAGGTTCAGCGCTTGCGGCAGCACTGCTGGAAGGTTTGTCAGGTGCGCGCCAGGGGAGCGCAGTAAGTCGCGAAGAAGAAGGAGTTTATCCCCGAGCATTTCGCCAGCGCTCAGCTGCTGCCAGTTGGAGGTAAGCGCTTCAAGGCTGCCGGTGAAAGCTTCGAGCGCTAAAATCGCGTCGTTTTCATTTGGGTATTCCTGGCGGGTGTGCTGCAGTCGGGTGAGACTTTCTTCCTGCCAGCCCAGCAGCTGAGCGAAGAGGGTCTCGCGCAGAGCCTCCGGCACGCCGAACGCGCTGCGCATAGCCAATTGAATGCTGGTAAGGCGGGGAACATTCCTGGAGAGGGCTCTCGCACCTTCCAGTTCCCAGATCGCGCCGGGCAAGTCATTGGCGATGGTTTTGGCAAGCACGACCGGAAAAGCCGGCCGGTCATAGGCGTCTTCCAGGCTCAGAAGATAATCCACGAGCTGCCAGCTCTGGTTTACTTCATCGGGGGTGTAGGTTCTGAGCAGTTCGATAAGAGTGTGCAGCTCGGTGTAGGCTTTATCTCGCGCGAGGCGCAGGGCAAAGCTCCGGGCGGACTGCAGAGCGGCTTGGGATTGTACCTGCACGCCCAGCTTTCCCAGCGCTTGTTTGAGCTCGAGAATATCCTGCAGCTCGGCCAAACTATCAACCTGTCGTGAACTTTTATCGAAAGCCAGCTGGTATTCCTTCACGCGCATGGTGAGGTGCGCTTCCATGTATTCCACACGGTGCTGCAGCTGCAGCAGTGTTTCGGGCGTTAGATTGGAAGCATCCTGAGGCCAATCAATTTCTGAAATCAGTTCCGGGGCGATCTGGTTCAACAGCAAATTACCCTCGCTGATAAACTGCTGGTAATCCAAGTTTACCGGGTGTTGAGGATGCAGCTCTTCAGCGGGGTCAAAAAACAAGCCGTTGCCCCAGTCGATAAACGAGAGCGTGTTGGTGGTCTCGTCCCAAAAAATATGCTCCATCTTGACGTCATTCCAGGCAATGCCCTGGGCGTGCACCCGCGAGAGCAGCGTGAACAGGCTGGAGAGTACTTTCAGCACAAGCGTCTGTGAGAAAGAAGCGTTCTTCTGGAGCAAATTCTTTAGCAGGTTAGAAATCGCGATGCCTGGCACTTCTTCGCTGACGATAAAGAGTGCCGCGGTTCTGGATGTGCCCTCCGGGCTCTGGTCAAGCAGCAGGGGTGTGTGCACGGTCAGATTGTTGCGGCGAGCGTCGAGCCCGTTCAACGCGGCAAGCACTTTGCCCTCGTTTTCAATCTGGACCGCCTGCCGCACAATCGTTCCGCCGGAGACGTTCTGCACCGGGCGCTTCATCAAACCGCGGTCGCGACCGAGTTCGGTCTGCACGCGCAGAACTTCGCCAGCGTCTCCTTTGCCGATTTGCTCGCGCAGCTGCCAGTGAAATTTACGTCCAAAAAGCATACTTGCCATTACGCCATTATAAACGAGTTGGAAACGTGAAAATTATGAGGTGAAAGCCTGCCTTTTTTAGATGAGTCGACTGACGTGAAGTGCTCAGCGCGAAAATGGTTGCGGATAAAAAAGGCACGAATAGACTATTATCCGTGCCTTTCCAGGTTGTTACTTAGACAAATGCTTAATTTCCGTGCAGAGCAAGATAACGCGCTTCCAAAACCGGGTGGTCGACGAAACACTGCCAGCGAACAGAGTAAACCGCGCTGTGAATGTCGTACTCAGGATTGTCAAAGGTAACTACGTAGGGCTCCAGATAATCCAGAATATGGATCTTGACCAGCGCATCCTGCTCATCCGTCCAGATTTGTTGGTGCTCGGAGGTAACTGTGTTGACATCAACGGTGTAACCGTCGTTGACATATTGGTTATAGACATAATCTACCAACTGCTTACGCATCGAGACCCGGTCAATATAACCGAACGTGACGTCGAAGGCGTCCGCGCACAGGACCATCAGTCCGTCTTCATCGTAATATTCCCCCATCAGGATTTCCTCGTATTCGGCAACCATCTCTCCCAGACCATTGAGGCCGACTTCGGCATCGTCCAACTGGCTTTGTAAATCCTCGATCTGGTCTTCGAGTTCTGTGATGCGCGCAGCCGATTCCGCGGATTGCGCAGCCTGGGTTTGCAGCTGTGTAATTTGTAGGTTTAGAGCTTCTTTTTCAGTCGTAAGCGTTTGTTTTTGCGTTTCAAGCTCTTGCACGTTGCGCTGTAAGCTCATTACTTCCACGGCGTATGAGGTCAGGGTCGGGGAATAATCCACTTGTGGGGATTGGGCAACCTGCGGGAAACAGGCAGATAAGGAAAAAATTAAGAATAGACACAGCATGGGTATCGTTTTGCGCATGGGTATCTCCTTATTGAATTGTGAAACGGAACGCTAATTTATCTAATTTTACTATGCTTAAGCCGATATCCTGACAGCTTACGTCCAAGATCTGAATTTCGTAAGGTCGGTGGGGCAAAGAGCAAAGCTTTTTAGCAGAAAAGACACTCGCTATCCCATGGAGAGCAGATGGCATTTTGACGTTTATTTTCCAGAAACGCGTCAGGCCAGGGCAATTCTCAGAAACGCAAGAGCGTTCAGGGCAGGGTGTGCCCCGCGGCGCGGTAAATGCTGTACCACTCCTCGCGGCTCAGGTGAATTTCGGCAGCCTGAACGCACTCTTTCAGCCTGGCGGGGTTCATTGTCCCCACGATGGGCTGCATTTTAGCGGGGTGGCGCAGCAGCCAGGCCAGCGCGATGCTGGTGCCGCTGACCTCATACTGCCTGGCAAGCTGATCAAGGCAGGCGTTCAATTCCGGAAAGTCAGGGTTGTTAACAAACACGCCGCTAAAAAAGCCGTGCTGGAAAGGCGACCAGGGTTGGATGGTAATGTCGTGCAGCCGGCAGTAATCCAGCACGCTGCCGTCGCGGTCCAGGGCGGCGTCTTCCTCAGTGTTTACATGGATGCCGTTGGAAATCATGTTGGCGTGCGCGATGCTGAGTTGGAGCTGGTTGGCGTGCAGCGGTTGGCGCACATACTTTTGCAGAAGCGCGATTTGCATGGGCTTCTGGTTTGAAACCCCGAAATAGCGGACCTTGCCAGCCGCTTCCAGCACGTCAAACGCCTGTGCCACTTCCTCAGGTTCAACCAGCGCGTCGGGACGATGCAGCAGCAGGACGTCCAGGTAATCTGTTTTCAGGCGCGCCAGGCAGCCGTCCACCGCTGAGAGAATGTGTTCCTTTGAGAAATCGTACATGCCCTCGCGGATGCCAACTTTCGACTGCAGAATGAGGGTTTCGCGCACGGCCGGGCTCATATGAACCGCTTGCGCGAAGATTTCCTCGCAAACGCCCCCGCCGTAGATATCCGCGTGATCGAAGAAGTTTGCCCCCAGCGCGAGCGCTGCCTGGACGAAAGCTTCTGCTTCGGCGGGTGAAAGCGTTTTAATGCGCATGCAGCCGACCCCGACAACCGGAACCTGTAGGCCGGAACTGCCAAGTTGAATTGTTCGCATTGCTCCTCCTTGTTAATCGCGTCTACGTATTGCTTTTTTGGATAGCAAGCCTGAAAGATCAAGCGTCAGGCGGCCGGTAAGATGGCGGCTAAAACTCAAATTCCCTGGCGCGGTATTGGAGGGCTTCCGCCAGATGGATTTGAGTAATCTCAGCGCTGCCCGCCAGGTCGGCAATTGTGCGGGCCAGCTTGAGGACGCGGTGGTAACCTCGGGCGGTCAGCTGCAGCTGGCGCATGGCCGTTTGCATCAGCGCCTGGGTGGGGGCGTCCAATGGGCAAAAGCGGCGCAGTTCCGCCGGGCTCATGTCCGCGTTGGAAAAGAGCGCCGTGCCCGCGAAGCGCTCGCTTTGTCGCTGGCGGGCAAGCTCCACGCGCTCACGAATTGCAGCCGAGCTTTCGCCTTGGCGGCTGCTGCTGAGCTTCTGATAATCCACGCGGGGCACGTGAATGAGCATATCAATCCGGTCCAGCAGCGGTCCGGAGATGCGTTTCTGGTAGGTAGTAATGGCCCCTGGCGCGCAGGTGCACTGCTTGAGGCTGTCCCCGTAATAACCGCAGGGGCAGGGGTTCATCGCGCCGATGAGCATGAAATTGGCGGGAAAGGTGAGCGTGCCGTTGGCGCGGCTGATAGTGACGCGCTTGTCTTCAATCGGCTGGCGCAGCACTTCCAGGATGCGCTGACCGAACTCCGGCAGTTCGTCCAGAAAGAGCACGCCGCGGTGCGCCAGGGAAATCTCGCCGGGGTGCGGCAGGTTGCCCCCGCCGACCAGCCCGGCATGGCTGATGGTGTGGTGCGGGGCGCGGAAGGGGCGCGTCTGCATTAGCGGGGTATCCGCCGGCAGCATATCGCAAATGGAGTAAATGCGGGTGACCTCAAGCGCTTCTTCGAGCGTCAGTCCCGGCAAAATGGAGTTTATCGCTCTGGCAAGCAGGGTTTTCCCCGCGCCGGGCGGACCAGACATCAAGACATTATGGTTGCCTGCAGCCGCTACTTCCAAGGCGCGTTTGACGTGCTCCTGCCCCTTGATTTCGCTGAAATCGGTATCGCTTAGCTGGGGAAGCTGCGGTGTGAAAGGCACGGCAGCGGCTGGCGCGATCGGCTGTTCGCCTGTCAAGTGCAGATACAGTTCCGCGAACGACGCCACCGGATAGACGGTAATGTCGGGGATAAGGGCGGCTTCAGGGGCATCCTCGGCCGGCACGAATAGAGATTTGAAGCCGGCTTGCCTGGCTGCCGCCGCCACAGCCAGCATGCCGCGCACATGCCGCACCGAGCCGTCCAGGGAAAGTTCGCCAATCACCAGCGCGCCTTCAATTTGCTCCTGGCTGACCTGCTCGGCGGCAATCAGCACGCCCAGGGCGATCGGCAGGTCGAAGGACGGCCCTTCCTTGCGTACGGAGGCCGGCGCCAGGTTGACGGTAAGTGCTTTGCGGGGATAAGCCAGATCGGCATTTTTTATCGCGGAGTAGACGCGCTCGCGGCTTTCCTTCACGGCTTCGTCGGGCAGACCCACGATTGCCATGTGGGGTAAACCCTGCCCAAAATCGACCTCAATGTCGATGATGACCCCGTCCAGGCCGATTACCGCGCAGGAAAACACATGTGCGAGCATGGCATAAGTTTAGAGGGAATAATGATAAAAGTCAACGCGGAATCGCAGGCGGCGATATCTGCAATTTTTTCCTAAAAATGGGAAGCCGTTTTTATCTGGATATTCCTCTTTTTCCAAAGAATTCTCTAAATAGAAAAGTCAAAGAACCTGAACCTGAGTTCAGCAGCTATGCAAGGCAATTTTTGTGCTTTGCCGCGCTAATACCAACTTAGCAATGGTAAAATTCACAATTCCTGTATTTCCTTCTCCCGAAAGGATTTTTCCATGACCTATAATCAAGGCCCAAAATATTTGAAAACAATTATTATTTGCCTGAGCTTGCTGCTTCTGCTTGGCGGTTTGGCCCGCGCGGCACAGGCACAAGGTGACGCGGCGGATTGGCTTGCCTTTGGAAGCGGTGACACCCGCCAGGCGCCGGCGGTCGCGCTGCTCCAGGCGGACGCGCACAGCATCACTTTACGCGCTGATGCGGACGGCGTCGAAATCGTGCCGGTTCATATTGGGGGTGAAACTTTTCTGAGCCTGAGCGGTGAAGGTTATGGGGCAATTGCAGAAATCGGGGCGCCAGCGCTGCCAGTAATCCTGCGGGATGTGGAAGTGCCCTTTGGCGCGCAGGTGAGCGTGGAAATCCTTTCCGTGACGAGCAAGTCCACTTCGCTGGGGGCTTTGGGGTTGGAAGGCGTCATTGCGCCGCGCCAGCCTTCGCAGTCCAAATGCGCGGAAGCCCAGAGCGATGTGCCGCCCGACGCGCAAGTTTACGCGCTGCAGGACGCATACCCAGGAGAGCTTGTGCGCATCGTTGATGAATACATTGTGCGCGGTCACCGCGTGGTGCAGGTTTTAATCGCGCCTGTGCAATACACTCCGGCTACCGGCGGGCTGGAAACCTACTCCCGCATAGAGTTCATGCTAAAGCTGGAAGGCAGCGATCTGGCTTTAACGTACGCCGAAGCAGAGCGCTTGAATTCCAACGGGTTTAATGACTTATACGCCGGAACCGTGCTGAACTACAACCAGGGCCGCTCGCTATCCCTGCCTAAGGATCCCGAAAACTACCTGATCATCACCGCAGATGCCTATGAAAGCGGTTTGTCTGCTTTTGTGAGCCTGAAGCAGAGCCAGGGCTTTAACGTCAGCCTGGCGAACATTACGACCGTGGGCGGGAATACCACCACCGCCATCAAGCAGTACATCAAGACCCAATATCTTGGCGCGACCCCGCCGGATTATGTGCTGCTGGTCGGCGATTACAACAACGGCGCGGACAGCATTACCAACTATCCTTTCCGGGCGGACTCACCTACATACCGTACAGATCTGTACTTTTTCACCATGGACAATGAAACGGAATTCGTGCCGGACATTTTCTACGGACGCTTTCCGGTGCGGAACACAACGCAACTGTCGGATATGATCGCCAAACTGCAGACTTATGCCGGGCGCAGCGGGCAAGAAGCCTGGGTGAAGAAAGCCGCCTTCCTCGCCACCAGCGACACAGGTTGGTACCAAGTAGCAGAGGGAACCCACAATTACGTAATTAACACATACACACTATCCAAGGGTTATAGCGGCATTTTCCCGACCAACCCGATGCCGGGCGGCGACAAGCTTTACGCAATCACATACGGCGCGAACACCACCAATGTAACCAATTCGATCAATGACGACCGCGCGTTTGTGATCTACAGCGGACACGGCAGTCAGACCAGTTGGGCGGGACCGAGCTTTACACAGACTAACGTGCGCAACCTGACGGGCGTGGCAGTACCGTACGTCGCCTCGCACGCCTGTGTGACCGGTGACTTTACCATCAATGAAAGTTTCGCGGATACCTGGGTGATTGAGCCGGAGTACGGCGCGCTGACCATTGCGGCAGCCAGCAACAACTCCTACTGGGATGAGGACGACATTCTGGAGCGCGTCACCTTTGACCTGCTCTACGACGACCCGACTGGTGTGGTGGTTCCGAGCGTGGCCGAAATGAAGCACGGCGGTCTGGCGGCAGTAGATGCCAGCGGTTCGAGCCGGGACCAATATTACTGGGAGGAATACCATATTTTTGGCGATCCCAGCCTGGAAATCATCCTCGGACCCAGGCTGCCCGATTTTACGCTTACCCTGCAGCCGAGCGCGCTGAATACCTGCAGTACAGGTACAAAGGAAGTCGCGGTGAACGTTGGCAGCCTTAACGAGTATGTGGAGCCGGTGGTCTTGACCACCAGCCAACTGGCCGGTTTCACCCTCAGCTTTAATCCAGCCGGACCCGTTACGCCCCCCGGGCAGGCAGTGCTCACCCTGGAAGGCGACGGCAGCGCTATTGGCGGAGGGCAAACTGTTGCGGTTACCGGAACTTCCGGCAGTCTGAGCCATCAGGCGGACCTTCTGGTGAACGTCTTTATTCCTCTCAGCTCCGGCCCGCAGTTGCTATCGCCAGCGGACGGCGCGGCCAACGTGGAACCCGGAACCAGCTTTTCGTGGCAGGCGCTGGAAGGGGCGCTTAGCTACCGGCTTGAAGTGGCTTTGGATGCAGGCTTCACGCAAGTTGTGCTGATGCAGGGCGGTCTCAGCGGCACAACTTACACCCCGACTGCTGCGCTGCAGACGGATACAATTTATTATTGGCGCGTTACGGCGGAGAATCCGTGCGGCGAGACAAATGAAAATCAGGTTTTCAACTTCAGAACCCGCCCGGGCCCGGGGGACTGCCCGGCAGGCACGACAGCCCATACGCTCTATCTTGGAGATTTCGAAGACGGCGCGCTTGATTGGGCGGATACTTCCACGGGTGCGTACCATTGGGCATTATCCACGGTGAAGGCGCACTCCCCGGTCAGCTCCTGGTCAGGCTCGGTGCCTGCCGCGATCGCGGACCAGCGCCTGGTTTCGCCCTCGTTCGCGCTGCCTGCGGCGGATCTACCACTTTCGCTTTCGTTCTGGCACCGCTGGACTTTTGACAGCCCGTCGGGCTGCAATGACGGCGGGATCCTGGAAGTGAGCACCAACGGAGGAAGCTCCTGGCTCCAGCTTAGCGCGTCAAAATTGCTAACCAATCCGTATACTGGCACTGTGAAAAGCGGCGTGTTTAACCCCCTGGCCGGCAAATCCGCCTGGTGCGGCGTTTCGGACTGGGTCTGGACGGTGGCGGACCTGGGCGATTACGCCGGGCAAACGGTGCTGCTGCGCTTCCGGCTCGGGAGCGGTAATTCCGGCAGCGCCGAAGGCTGGTATCTGGATGATGTGAAAGTGCAGAGCTGCGTCGCCGAACCTGTTGAGGAGACCTTGATCTACCTGCCATGGCTCAGCCGCTAAAGAAAACCCAAGAAGCGGGGTCCGACCATTCGGGCCCCGCTTAACTGCCTGTTTTTCTGTACCGCAGTGGTTTCTTGCACGCGTTTCTGAAAACAAGACATTCCTTCCCTGGATTGAATAGGATACAATAAGCCCTTGAGTCAGGTGCTGCGAGGTCCATTATTCCGATGAAAGTCTCCGGTAAACATTTCACCCTGGTCATTAGTATTCTGCTGATGATCATCTTTAGCTCAGCCTGCGGACCGCGGCAGGCAAGCCCAGTTCCGCAGCCCGAGCCGAGCCTGACCCCGACTGAGCCTCCACTTCCGACCGCGAGCGCGACCTTAGCGCCGACTGCTACCGCAACACCCGAGCC
>ERZ1645192.1162-NODE-1162-length-22143-cov-23.927562_pt1 | contig 22143 bp, 35 predicted proteins | sample MGYA00575354_ERZ1645192 | MGnify/ENA primary metagenome ERZ1645192 (study PRJEB40844, sample SAMN11349763) | freshwater sediment metagenome | isolation source: river sediment | host: Sediment | place: India: Faizupur Khadar , New Delhi | collected 2017-02-21 ... | reverse complement strand
CTCACCAGCTACCTGCGTGAATTGTTCGAAAGTGACGAAGTTCTGCAAGATGTCTGGGTGCGCGGGGAAGTCTCCAATTTCTCCCGTTCCCCTTCAGGGCATCTCTACTTCTCCCTCAAAGACTCTGAAGCTCAGGTACGCTGTGTGATGTGGAAAAACGCCGCCCTGCGCCTTTCTTTCCTCCCGCGCGACGGTCTGGCTGTGGAAGCGCACGGCAGCATGAACATTTACCCCGCCAGCGGGCAGGTGCAGCTATATGTCGACAGCCTGCGTCCGGGCGGCGAAGGCGCTTTGTATCAGGAATTTCTGCGATTAAAAGCCCGCCTTGAAGCAGAAGGGCTGTTTGACCCTGCCCATAAACGCCCGCTCCCTCCCCTGCCGGCGCATATCGGCATCGTGACCAGCGCGACCGGTGCAGCGCTGCAAGACATGCTTCATACCCTTTCGCGGCGCCTTCCCCTGGTGCATGTCACCCTTGCTCCCACCGCCGTACAGGGTGTCGATGCGCCCGGTGGCATCATCGCCGCACTGCAGCGCCTCAACCAGCTACCCAATCTGGATGTGATCTTGCTCGCTCGTGGCGGTGGCTCCATCGAGGACCTGTGGGCCTTCAATGATGAACATGTTGCCCGGGCCATCTATCAATCGCGGATACCGGTAATTTCAGGGGTTGGGCATGAGACCGACTTTACCATTGCCGATTTTGTGGCTGACCTGCGTGCCCCCACGCCGACTGCTGCGGCCGAGTTGGCTACGCCAATTACGGTCCAAGACCTGGCAGATGGGCTGCGTGCCAGCCGCGAAAAGCTTGCCAGCGCTGCACGCGCCCAACTGGATGCCCGTCAGTCCCGGCTCTCTCTGGCACAAGAGCAGCTGAAGCAACATGCACCCCATCAGCGCATCCGCAACGCCTTGCAGCGCCAGGACGACCTGCGCACCCGTCTCGATCGGGCAATCTTCACCGGCCTGGCGAATCAGTCTTTGCGCCTGGCCGCTTCGAATGCCCGCCTGGAGGGCTTGAACCCTTTGGCGGTTTTGCGGCGCGGCTATGCACTGCTTTCCGATGCAACAAGCGGCGCTATCGTCAGCCATGCAGCTTCAACCAAACCAGGCCAGCTGCTGCAGGCTCGCCTGCAAGATGGCAGCCTCTCGGTAGAGGTAAAAAATGTGCGAACCGAAGGAGAAAATCATGAGTGAAAACGCGGATACAACCAGTTTTGAAGCGGCTTTCAATGCGCTTCAAGAGATCATCACCCGGCTCGAGAGTTCCGAACTCACCCTGGAAGAGTCGCTCCGCCTCTATGAAGAAGGCCGCCGTCTTTCAGATATTTGCACCAGCATCCTAAACGCAGCCCAACTGCGCGTTGAAACATTGACCAAGGAAGAGCCCGCCAGCGGTTCCCTTCCCGACCAGGAAGCCTAAGCCAATGATCGTGGAGTTCTTTCGGTCACCAGTTGCGGTTGGTGCGCTGATTGCCTGGCTGTTGGCCCAAGGTCTCAAGGCACCCATCGAGTATCTGCGGCATCGGAAATGGAACTGGGCGCTGTTAATCAGCGCTGGCGGCATGCCCTCCTCCCATTCCGCACTGATGTCCGCGGTGGCAGTCGGCATTGGGCTTGAATCCGGTTGGGGCTCGCCACTGTTTGTACTGGCATTGGCCATCGCGGCAATCGTCATTTATGATGCCACCGGTGTCCGCCGGCAGGCTGGGCTGCACGCTGAGCGCATCAATTTAATTATCAAAGAAATTTTTGAAAACAAAAATTGGCCTGAAAGTGAACTGAAAAGCCTGGCTGAAGTGATCGGCCACTCACCGGGTGAAGCATTGGCTGGTGTTCTTTTTGGTACGGGTGTCGCCATCCTCACGCGTTGGCTGATGACTTAGTTGCTTCTGAAGCACCTCTTCAACTGCCCCCGACCAAAGCCAAACCAGCCCGGTTTAATCCCCCAACACCGTTAAACTGAAGTTCTTTTCGTCATTCAGGTCGCCTGTACCAAAAGCCCAGCCTCACATTCGACGCCACAGCAAGGCAGCCACCGCCTATTTTGGAACCAGCTCCGCCTTCAGGCACGGTGGAATAATTTGCGCTGCAGGCGAGATACAATGGCGCGCAGTTCCGGAACCCCTGTCAACCAAGCCACTGCGCCATAAACCAGTACCCCGATCACGATACCCCCAGCCAGTTGAACCAGCGAGGCGGACTGGGCCTGCCAACGCAGCCAGGCAGTGAGCGCTAAACCCATCAGCGCGCTTCCCAGAGCTGCTATCGCCGTCGCATTGATCAGCTTATGGCTGCTCAAACCGCCCAAGCGTTTGTTCATCAGCCACAAGAGCACCAGGCATTCCAGGGCTGTGGCGGCCGAATTGGCCAACGCCAGCCCGCCATGCGCCATCAGCCCAAGCGTTGTAAACCAGCGGGAGAGTAAAAAAGAAAGTAGAATATTGAGCGACATGGCGCAGACCCCGACCACAACCGGTGTTCGGGTGTCGTGCAGGGCGTAATATGCCCGGCTAAGCACTTCCACCAGGCTGTGCCCCACCAGACCGGCCGCATACCAGAGCAGCGCCCAAGCAACCATCTGAGTGGAAGTTTCACCAAAACTGCCGCGTTGGTATAGCACGCGCACCAACGGAAAACGCAGCAAGATCAAGCCAACCGCCGCCGGCAGCGCCAGCAAGAGCACCGCACGGATGATTCCGACCAGCGTATCGCGAAATTCGCTGTGTGCCCCGCGTTCCACCTGCGCCGAGAGGGTGGGCAGTGAGGCCGTACCGGCGGATTGGGCAATGGCCGCCTGAGGCATGAGCATCAGGGCAAAAGCCAGCGAAACGGCACTGGCAGCGCCTTCGCCCAACGAAAGCGCAATGACGGTGTTGGCCACAAAATTCAGCTGGACGACACCCGCGCCGATCATCCGCGGCACCATCAGGCGCAGCACCTGGCGGACCGCCTGATCTTTCAACCCAACCGCGCGTTGGTAAGCCCGATTGGGCAAGCGCAGCAGGCTGGGCAGCTGAAGCAGCAGATGCCCGAGCGCTCCAGCCACTACCCCATAAGCCAGTCGGCTGATGCCCCAGGCTTGCGGCAAAAGGAGCGTTCCCAAAATCATGCCCAAAGAGTACATAGCGGGCGCCAGCGCAGGGATCAGGAATTTCTGATGGGCGTTAAGGATGCCCATCGCCAGGCCGCTCAAGCCAAAGATGATCACCGTCGGCAGCATGATGCGCAGCAGGCGCACTGTCAGGTCGAGCTGTACCGGGTCAGAATCGGGCACCAGTAAAAAGAGCCCGCGGCTGACCAAAACAGGTGCAAAGATCCAAACCAAGACGCTGACCGCTACCAAAACAGCCAACACGACCTGGACGACCCCCGAAGCCAGCCTCCAGGCCCCTCGGCGGTCATCGCGGGTAAGAAAGCCGGTAAAAGTGGGGATAAAAGCCGAGCCAAGCGCCCCGCCGGCCATTAAATTAAACAGCAGTTCTGTCACCCGATTAGCCGCGTTAAATGAATCAAGCTCGGCACTGGTGCCAAAAGCCTGGGTGATGACCATACCTCGTACCACGCCAACCAGGTTACTGATGATGTACGCCAGCATCACCAGGCTGGCTGCCCGGGCAATCACACTGCCGGCCGAAGGCGACCCGCCCTGAGCGGTACCGTGCGGGGTGGCATCTTCTGGGTTCATCACAAGCTGGCCTCTTGACCAGCATCTTTCGTGCCCGCGGAAGCCGATTGCGCCAGCAGGCGCTTCGCTTCTTCCCAGAGGGCGTCCATTTCAGCAAACGACAACTGATCAATGGTTTTCCCCTGGGCCATTGCTGCCGCCTCAATATGGGCGAATCGCTGCCGGAAACGCTGGTTAGACCCCCGTAATGCTGTCTCAGGGTCCACATCCATCCAGCGGATGAGATTCACGGCGGCGAAGAGCAAATCTCCGGCTTCTGCCTCACGCTCTTCCACCGTTTCGGCATTGAGCAGTTCCTGGCGTTCTTCTTCGACCTTATCGGCTACAGGCTGCAGTTCGCTCCAATCGAAACCTACCCGTCGGGCGCGCCGCTGGATTTGGTCTGCCTGAGTTAGTGCCGGCAGTGCCAGTGGGATTCCGTCCAAAAGGCCCTTGTGCGTTTCACCGTTGTCTTTCCGTTCGCTGGCTTTGATCTTCTCCCAGTTGCTTAACACCTGGTCCACGGAATGAACGGCTGTATCTCCAAAAACGTGCGGGTGGCGGCGGATGAGCTTATGATGTAAGTTTAGGATTACATCCGCCATCGTAAAATCGCCATCTTCGCTGCTGATCTGGGCATGCAGCAGGATCTGCAGCAGCAAATCGCCCAATTCCTCCATCAAATGCCCGCTATTGGCATTATCGAGCGTTTCGAGGACTTCGTAAGCTTCTTCCAGCAGGTATGGGCGCAGTGTCAGGTGAGTTTGTTCACGGTCCCATGGACATCCGTCTGGCGCACGCAGCCGGGCTATGACTTCCTGCAATTCTTCAAATGAGCGGCCGGCTTCTGCGGCAGGCACGTAAAGCGTGCTCAGTAGGCCCAAATCAGTCGAGCGGTCAATGGCGTGCAGCGGCAGCCACTGAACCCGCTGTTCCTGAGTTCCGGCAGCGTGCACCAGTGCTACCTGAAAATCGTCCGTGTAGTTTGCCATCAGGGTAAGCTTGACCGCGCTGGCATCTTCACGGGTGGCCAGCTGGCTGATTAATGCCGGCATGGCAGGCGGAAATGAGGGCACCGACAGGCTGCCGAGCTGCAGGGCGTCAGTCAGTGCAAATGAGTCGGTTGGGTCGAGAGAAAGCGCCGCACAAACTGGTTCGACGAAAGACAAACCGTTGATAATCCGCAGCTCCAGGCCCTCACTGCGCGCAGCAGCGGCAAGCCGCAGCGTGGTCTCTTCGGCCACCAAAGGCGACCCGGGTACGGCATAAGTCACCCCTTGCGGCCGGCGGCCAAGCTTGAGCAGCTCCGCCACAATCCCGTCCAATACTTCCGCCAGGCTAGGTTGGGTCTCATAAAGTCCATCAAAGCTCTGTACGCGCAGGCCTTCGGGCAGGCCGCTGATGGCAGGATGCAGCCGGGTTCGCACATAAATCTCTTCGCAGCCTGCCAGCCAATCCCAGGCTTCACGCGTCAGCAGCTCCGCTCCAGCGGGGCCCAAGCCTACAATGACAATACCCTGATGATCGGCCATCACTTATTCTCCCTTTGTTTCAAAGCGGCAGCTCCGCCAGGCAAGACACACAAAGGCTGCCCAAAGTTTCCAATGGACAGCCCTGATTGAAGTTGACATGAACCGCTTGGTCTCCCGGCTGTAAAAATCGGGAGAAAATCGGGCGGATTAACGCTTGGTGTAAGTTGGGGCCTTGCGGGCGCGCTTGAGACCTGGCTTCTTGCGTTCCTTAATGCGTGCGTCGCGCGTCAGCAACTCTTCCTGGCGCAGCACACCGCGCAGACCTTCGTCCATCTTGACCAGGGCCCGGGCCAAACCGAGTTTGATGGCATCGCGTTGACCGCTGATGCCGCCGCCCTGCACTTTGACCGAAACGTCCATCAGGGCTGGGTTTTGGCCAGCGGCCTGCAGCGGGCTCAGGATGATTGGGGCATCGCCAGTGCGCGGGAAGTAGTCTTCCAACGGTTTTTCGTTGACGGTGAAAACGCCAGAACCCGAATTGAGGCGCACACGGGCTGTGCTTTCTTTACGTCGTCCGATAGCTTCGTAATATTGTGTCATAATTCCTCTTTATTTCAGTTTACTGCAGGGGTTGGGGGTCCTGCGCCTGGTGCGGGTGGTCACTACCGGCATAGATCTTCAAATTGTCCAGGTAACGGGCGGTCAGACGGTTCTTGGGCAGCATTCCGCGCACAGCTGAACGAATCACACGATCCGGGTGAATTTCCATTTGCCGGGTAAAGCTAACTTCTTTCAAGCCACCCGGGTAGTTGGAATGATGGAAATACTTTTTCTCTTCCACGCGGGTCGAATTGGCAACGATCTTGGAGGCATTAATCACGACCACATGATCCTGCATCTCGACACCCGGAGTGTAATCCGGGCGGTGTTTGCCAACCAGCAGTGTGGCGATTTTCGTCGCCAGCCGGCCGAGCGTCTCACCGGAGGCATCAATCAGATACCACTGACCGGCAACTTGTCCTTTAGGAACGTATGTTTTATCCACTGTAACTTTCTCCATTTTCAAAATACCAAGACCCCGGCAAGCTTTGCCCGGGCAAACTTTCTTCTTCGTTTATATCATCGCCATACCGTACCTGCATCAGTGTCAAACCGCGCGCTGGTGCCAGATCCACAATTCCGGTGCTGCCACTTTCCAGACCCTGCCGGATGAGTGTGAGCGGCTGTTTCTCAAGACCGATCAACACCAGGCAGTGCACGATCCTGCGGACCATATGGTACAGGAAGGCGTTTGCGCTGATGGTAAAGGTCAGCAGCTCAGGGGCTTGCAGGCGCCATTCTGCCTGATCAACCCGCCGAACTGTGGTCCCTTCAGCGTGCAGGGCTTTGCCAAAAGCGCTGAAATCATGCACGCCGATAAGCTCTGCAGCCGCTTTGTTCATGCCTTCCAAAGCCGGAAGGCTAGTCTGGCGCCACGCGAACCGATCCAAAAGCGGGTTGCGTGCTTCCGAACGGTAAATCGCGTAGCGGTAAGTCCGGCTGAGTGCATCATAACGCGGGTGGAAGGCGGGGTCGACCTGACTGACCTGCCTGACGGAGATATCCGCCGGCAGGCCGGCATTCAGTGCGTTGCGCAGAGCGCCGTCTCCATGCTTCCAGTCCAGGTTGAAGCTGATCACCTGTCCCAAGGCATGCACGCCACTGTCAGTCCGGCCGGAGGGCAATACCGCCCTTCCCTGCCAGCCTAATTGGCGCAGCGCTGTTTCCAAAACAAGCTGAACACTTGTTTTGTTTGCCTGGCGCTGAAAGCCATGATAGGCCGTGCCGTCATAAGCGATAATAAGTTTGTAATGTGCCATGCCTCTCACCTGTTGTGAAGCGAAAGGCGGTCTGCGGTGAAATCCCTCAGACTATTCCGAAACCAGCTCAAGCACAACCATTTCCGCGTTGTCTCCCTGACGGGGACCCAACTTCAGCAGACGGGTGTAACCACCCGGCCGGTTGGTGAAACGGGGAGCGATGTCATCAAAAAGTTTCTTGACCACCTCAGTGCTGGAATTACCCAGTTGGGCAGCCGCCAGACGGCGCGCGTTCACTTTTTCGATTTCACTGGCCTTCTGGGCGCCGCGGGCGAGCGTGATCAGCTTTTCCGCATCGGGTTGAATCGACTTGGCTTTCGCCAACGTGGTCTGAATTCGTTCGTGTTCGAATAATTGCATAATCATCGTCTTGCGCATGGAAGTGCGGTGGCCCATGCTGCGGTTGAGACGATATCCTTTAACTTGGTGTCGCATAAGTACTTACTCCACTTCTTTTTCTTCTGCTAAATAGCCTTTTTCAATCAGTTTTTCCTTCAGCTCTACCAGACTCTTCTCACCAAAGTTACGGATGTTAAGCATGTTGCCTTCACCCCGGTCAAGCTGTTGAATCACCTGGCCAACAGTCGTAACGCCGGTCCGTTTGAGTGCATTGAAAACCCGAACGGAAAGATCAAGGGTTTCAATTGGCGTATCGATGTTTTCTTTGCTGATGCGCGGTTCTTCCGGGTTATCGGTAGCGGCCGGCAGAACTTCAATCTCTTCGGCACCGCTGATGATGCTGAGCTGTTGGATCAGAATTGTGGCAGCGTCTTTCATTGCTTTCTCGGCGTTGATGCTGCCATCGGTCCAGATATCGAAGGAAAGACGGTCATAATTCGTGCTGTGACCGACGCGGGCGCTGGTAACGTCCCAATTAACCCGCCGAACCGGAGAGAAGATGGCATCCACCGGCAGCACACCAATCGGCAGCCTTTCGGGGCGATCGTTGGCGGGCAAATAGCCGCGTCCCAACTCTACGGTCATATCCATTTCGACATGGGCGTCTTTTTCGCTGATACTGAAAAGGTAAAGTGAAGGGTTGATGATTTCAACTTCGGGCGGGCAGACGATATCGGCTGCCGTAATTGTGCCCTCACCTTTCACATCAAGGTGGAGCTGTGCGCTTTCTACATTGTGCAGCTTCATCCGAATCTGCTTGAGCTGCAGCATCACCTGGATGACATCCTCGCGGACGCCCGGGATCGTGCTGAACTCATGCATCACATCGGCGATACGCACAGAGGTAATTGCTGCACCCGGCAGAGATGAGAGCAGAACACGCCGTAGCGCATTGCCCAACGTCTGTCCAAACCCATGCTCCAAGGGACTCAGCGAAAAATGAGTAAACTCGCTGCCTTCCTTTGCGCGTTCAAACTTAGGTGTTATCAAGTCCATATTTACTGCCACGGTTACCCCTGACCAGCCTTTCTTGTAGGAGCGGCTGAACTAAAATCCTGATTAGCGTGAATAATATTCAACGACCAATTGTTCGTTGAGGTTACCGTCAATTTCAGAACGTTCCGGCATGCGCAGGACGCGCCCGCTCAGGTTAGTCAGATCACGCGCCAACCAGGTAGGAACGATGCGGCCTTCTGCTTCTTCCCGAAGACCCTTAAAATAGGCATTATCGCGGGAAGTCTCAGCGACACTGATGACATCATCCGGTGAGATACCCATTGAAGGGATATCAGCGCGGGAGCCATTCACCAAAAAGTGACCATGGGTCACCAGGATGCGCGCCTGAGCCCGGCTGGACGCAAAGCCCAGACGGTAGACAACATTGCCCAGACGGGTTTCAAGAATTTGCAGCAGGTTGTTGCCCGTCAGGCCACGAGTACGCTGCGCCTCGCCGTAGAAGCGGCGAAACTGGTGTTCATAGATGCCATACACCCGGCGCACCTTTTGTTTGGCACGCAGCTGTTTGGCATAATCGGATTCACGATCCGGACGGCCGGCGGCATTTTTGCCGTGCATTCCCGGGGGATAGCCGCGGCGTTCAAACGAGCATTTCGGTGTGAAACAACGTTCCCCTTTCAGGAAGAGTTTCTCACCCTCACGGCGGCAAAGCCGGCAAACTGCATCTGTATATCTTGCCATAATTACTATTTCCTTTCCAATAGCTGCTAGACGCGGCGTTTCTTTGGCGGGCGGCAGCCGTTATGCGGCACAGGCGTGACGTCCGAGATCATGCGCACTTTGACGCCCAATGATTGGACGGCGCGGATGGCGGCCTCCCGGCCCGGGCCAGGGCCCTTGACAAAAAGCTCTACTTCCTGGATCCCCAGGGACTGAGCCGTTTTGATGGTTTGTTCGGTGGCCATGCGGGCGGCAAAAGGCGTACTCTTGCGTGAGCCCTTAAACCCGGCGGACCCAGCGCTGCCCCAGCAAACGGCATTACCCTGCAGATCAGTCACCGTAACAATGGTATTGTTAAAGGACGCGTAAACGTGCACCTGTCCTGTCGATATCTGGCGCTTCACTTTTCGGGCTGATGTGCTCCGTCGCGCTGTTCGTGCTTGTTTAGCCATAATTCTTCCTCACATCATCAAATCATCTCTGGCAGTAAACCGGGGTTGCCGCGGGGTGAAAGGGTACCCCACCCGGGTTCGAGCCAGGTGTAAGTTATTTCTTGGTAGCTCCACGGCGGCGACCGCGACCGGCAACCGTCTTCTTGGGGCCCTTGCGGGTCCGCGCATTGGTGCGAGTGCGCTGCCCACGTACCGGCAGGTTGTGACGGTGGCGCAAACCACGGTAACAACCGATTTCGGTCAGGCGCTTGATGTTCATTTGAACTTCGCGGCGCAGATCGCCTTCCACTTTGTAATTTTGCGCGATGTAATCACGCAGCTTCGAAACCTCGGTTTCAGGCATATCTTTGACCCGGATGTCGGGGCTAACGCCCGTTGCGGTTAGGATATCCGCCGCACGTTTGGGACCGATGCCGTAAATGGACCGAAGTCCGATTTCGATGCGCTTGTTGCGCGGGAGGTCAACACCTTCTATACGAGCCATAGTATGATTCCTTATCCTTGTCGCTGTTTGTGTCGGGGGTTGGTGCAAATGACATAAAGCCGGCCGTCACGCTTGACGATCTTGCATTTTCCACAGCGCTTTTTGATTGAAGCTGTAACTTTCATCAGTTTACTCCTTCTTCTTCCGCAAAAATCCTATTATATCCCAAGACTCTTGATTCGCGCAAGCGTTAATCAGAGGCTTGTCAATATCATCGGTCCATCTTTGGTAATTGCGACCGTATGTTCCTGATGAGCGGTCAGCGACCCATCGCGCGAGACGACAGTCCACTTGTCACGAAGCTCGCGGGTCTGGGGGGTGCCCACCAATACCATTGGTTCCAAAGCGATCGTCATGCCTTCCCGCAACAGAAAGCCCTGCCCGGGCTGGCCGTAGTTGGGGAGCATCGGGTTCTCGTGCATCTCATGCCCGACACCGTGGCCAGTATACAGATGGGTGCAGTAATATCCATGAGCCCGCACGTAAGATTCTACGGCATGGCCGACATCACCGCTGTGTTTGCCGGGAACCATTTGTTCGATTCCCAATTCCAGCGCTTTACGGGTCACTTCAATCAGGCTTTGCGCCAGTGGTGAGATTTCTCCGACGCCGACAGTGAAGGCGGAATCGCCCACAAAGCCTTCATAAACCACACCGGCATCCACCGAAATAATGTCGCCTTCGCGAAGCTTGCGTTTACCCGGGATCCCATGAACCAGTTCTTCATTAATACTGGTGCAGATACTGGCCGGGTACGGGTACGGGCCGGGGTAATTCTTAAACGGAGAATAAACACCGTGCGCTTTCAGGAAGTCTTCGTAAATTTCGTTCAACTCTCCGGTAGTCACCCCGACTGCAATCGCCGCTCTAACCGTTTCCAATGCCTGGGCGGTCAATCGGCCGGCTTCGCGCATCAGAGCGATCTCGGCAGGAGATTTGAGGTTAATACTGTGTTCCAAACCAACCATCAACGAATCGCTTTCAAAATATCTTCGGTCACTTTTTCAATGCTCTGAGTGCCGTCCACTTCAACCAACAGACCTGCTTTTCGATAGTAATCGATCAGGGGAGACGTCTGGTCATAGTAGACCGCAATGCGATGGCGCACCGTTTCAGGTTTGTCATCGTCGCGCTGATAGAGCTCCGAACCATCGACATCGTCAATCCACTTCACTTTCGGTGGATTGTTGAGGGCGTGGTAAACCCGCCCGGAACGGCTCATCCAGCGGCCGCTCAAACGTTCCACCAGGACCTCATCCGCAACACTCACGAAAGGCACCAGATCAATCTTCCCGTTCAGCTCGGCCAAAATATCATTCAATGCTTCTGCCTGAGCTGGCGTCCGGGGGAAGCCGTCCAAGACGGCACCTCGGGTACAATCCGGGCGAGAAAGGCGGTCTTTGACCATGGCAATGGTGACATCGTCGGGGACTAACTCGCCTTTATTCATATAACTGGCGGCCATCTGACCCAACGCTGTTTGGTTGGTCAAGTTTTCACGGAACAAGTCACCACTTGAAACATGCACCAACCCCAGGCGTTCAGCCAATATTTTGGCCTGAGTGCCCTTGCCGGCCCCGGGAGGGCCTAACATCACAATGTAAGTCGGTTTGTCGTTCATCTGCCAGCCTCGCCTTCGCGCTTTGCTAATTGATCAGGCGGTCGTCATAACCGTGCAGACGCAGCTCGGTAGATATCAACTCGACGGTATCGCGGACGGTGCCAACAACAATCAGCAGACCTGCAGCCGACATCAGGAAGGTGCCTGAACTGCCTGCCGGCAAGATATAGCCGAAGATATAAGGCATGACTGCGACCAGTCCGAGGAAGAAAGCTCCGGGCAAGGTGATGCGGCGCTGAACGCGGGTGAGGTAGTCTTGCGTGGGTTTGCCCCGAACGACACCCGGGATTTGTGCGCCCTGCTTTTTCAGGTTTTCACCATAATTTTGTTGAGCGAAGAGCACATCCGTGTAGAAGTAACAGAAAGCGACCACCAGCACGAAGAACATTAGCGGGTACCACCAGGTATCTCCACCAAATGCGGACGACATCCATGCGGCAGTACTCTTCAGCCAGGCCGTATTAGAGTTGATAAAGAACGAGGCCAGAATTGCCGGGAAGGTCAGGAAAGACTGGGCAAAAATGATCGGGATCATGCCGGCCATGTTGACCATCAACGGCAGATTGCTGCGCACCGGCATCGACATCCGGTTGCCAATCCGCCGGCCCGGGAACATCACTGGCACATTGCGCCGCCCTTGTTGGACGTACACAATGGCAAATATTGTCAACGCCAGCACGACAAACACCAGAGCAAATACCCACCAGGCTTCTTTGTTATTGATCATGCTCACCAGGCCCTGGGGCATACGTGCCACAATCCCAGAGAAAATGATCAGCGACAGACCCTGATTGCGCAGGCCAAATTCGGAGATGAGCTCACCAAGCCAGACGCCAAACATGGTGCCAGCTACCATCGAGACAATCGCGGTAATGGTTGGCAGCAGTTTGTCGGGGGTGAAACCCCAGTTAGTGATTACAGACGAACCCAACATCTGATTAAAGATATTGATCTGACCGAAGGCTGAGAGCAGCGCCATGGGGATTGTAAGGATGACGGTCCATTTTTCCATCCAAATCCGACCCTGGCGGGGGTCGTCTTTCATCATGCGCTCCAAAGACGGGATGACCGGCTGGAGCAGCTGCAGGATGATTTGGGCGGTAATGTACGGGTACACACCCATTGCGAGGATGGAAAAGCGCGATACCGACCCGCCCGAGAGCAGGTCCAGCAGACCGATCAGGTTTGTGCCGGTACCCGAAAGCTGGGCCAATTGAGCCACGGTAGCACGATCAACACCGGGAACCGGAATATTGGCTGCCAGACGATAGACAGCCAGCAGAAGCAGCGAGATCAGCAGCTTATTGCGGATGTCCTCAGATTTCCAGAGGTAGCGCCAGGATGATCGTTTCATGAAGAAGTTCTCCTTATCCTTTCGGATTACGCGATCGTTTCAACGCTGCCGCCAGCCTGTTCAATCTTCTGGCGGGCACCAGCTGTAATTTTGTGGGCTTTAACCGTGAGCGCTACTTTGATATCTCCGCGCCCCATGATTTTGATCGGCTTGTTGTCATCCTTAAGCAAGCCAGCTTCTTTGAGCGCCTGCGGGGTCACTTCTGCGCCGGCTTTGAAAGCCTTAAGCGCATCAAGGTTAACCTCGGAATAACGCGTGCGGGTGACCGGCGAGAAACCTTCACCACGCAGGAAGGGCAGCTTGCGGAAAAGTGGCAGGTTTCCGCCCATATGATAGGGCCGAACGCCGCCGCCATTGCGTGAATTTTGGCCTTTGGTGCCCCGGCCAGAAGTCTTTCCACTTCCGCTGCCGGTACCGCGACCAATACGCTTGCGGTTTTTCTTTGAACCCTCATTGGGTTTGAGATCATGTAATTGCATGGTTAATTCTCCTGTGACTCCACTTCAACCAGATGGGAGACTTTTTCCAGCATGCCGCGCAGCTCGGGGCTGTCTTCATGCTCAACCGTCTGGTTGAGATGGTGAAAGCCTAAAGCCTTCAGCGTGTTTTTCTGACGGACCGGGTAGCCAATCCCACTCTTGACCAGAGTGATACGCAGCATTTTCGGCGCTTGCTTGCTTTTAGTCATGCTTCCTCCGATCCCAATAGGGGGTAACATCGCGAACGTCTTTTCCGCGTTCAACCGCCACGGTTTCGGGGGCTTTCAGCTGAGAAAGTGCGTCAAATGTTGCCTGAACAATATTGAGCATATTGTTGCTGCCCAAAGACTTGGTCAGAATGTCCTTAATGCCGGCCGCTTCACACACGGCGCGCACGCCGCCGGCCGCAATGACGCCGGTTCCTTGTGATGCAGGTTTGAGCATCACCTTGGCGCCACTTTGGCTGCCGGTGACCTCATGGGCAATGGTGGTGCCGTACATGCTGATCTTGTGCATGTTCTTGTGCGCTTGTTCTGTGGCTTTGCGCATCGCATCTGGCACAGCGCCGGCTTTACCAATGCCCAGCCCAACGTTGCCTTTGTTGTCGCCAACCACCAGCGTTACCCGGAAAGAGAACCGGCGGCCGCCTTTAACCACTTTGGCAACCCGGGCAATATCGATGACGCGCTCGTCGTAGAGTTGTTCCGTTGTTTGATTAAAATCCATGATATCCTCAGCTTAGAATTCCAGCCCGCCCTTACGCGCGCCATCAGCCAATGCTTTCAGCCGGCCGGTGTAATAATAGCCGCCACGATCCATGACCACCGCCTTGATGCCCTTATCCAGAGCGCGTTTGGCCAGCTGTTCGCCGACAATGGTAGCCTGCTCGACTTTGGTCTTGCCTTTGACGAGCTCCTTCACGCCGTTATCGATGGATGAGGCGGAAACCAGCGTGGTGCCGCTGTGATCATCGATCACTTGCACGTAAATCTGGCTGACGCTGCGAAAAACATTCATGCGCGGGCGTTCGGGCGTTCCGAAAACATTCTTGCGAACGCGGATATGACGGCGTAAACGAGCTAGGTTTCTTGATTTCTTAGTCATAATTGCACCTCTACTTGCCAGTCTTTCCAGCCTTGCCAGCTTTCAGCTTGATAATCTCGCCCTTGTAGCGCAGGCCGGTGCCGTGGTAATGCTCAGGAGGACGGACAGCGCGCATATTGGCAGCGATTTGGCCGACCTGCTGACGGTCGCGGCCTTTGATCTTGATGATACGGGTCTTGGCATCTGTTTCGTAGCTGATGCCATCCGGCGCTTCGAACTTCACAGGATGTGAATACCCAACGTACAGCACCAGGTCTTTGCCGTTCATTTCGGCGCGGTAACCCACACCGACAATTTCCAACTCGCGTTCAAAGCCCTGCCCACAGCCGACAACCATATTATGGAGCAGCGCGCGGGTTGTGCCATGAAGGGCACGAATGCGCGGTTCGTCATTGGGGCGTTCCACAGTGATGACGCCATTATCCAGCTTGACGGCAATCTCTGGTGAAAAAGATTCTTCCAGAGTGCCCTTGGGACCAGTCACAGTTACTTTCGTCCCGTCAATTTTTACGTCCACATCCTTGGGCAGGGTGATGGGCAATCTTCCGATTCGCGACATCGTTTACCTCCTACCAAACCTTGCAGAGGACTTCACCGCCCACGCCGATTTTACGGGCGCGTTGGCCGGTCATGATCCCCTTGGGGGTTGAAATAATCGCAATCCCGATGCCCGAGAGCACCCAGGGAATCTCATCTTTTGAAGCGTACACCCGGCAGCCCGGTCGGCTAACCCGCTGCAAACCGGTCAGAATCGGCCGGCGGTGGCGGCGCTCGCCGATGTACTTCAGCTTCAGGCGCAGCACTTTGGTGCCTTCCACTTTACCATCAACGATTTCGTAACTCTCCAGGTAGCCTTCTTCCTGCAGGATGCGGGCTACTTCAGCTTTGAGCTTTGAATTCGGCATGACCACCAGGCTTTGTCCAGCCATGGCGATGTTGCGAATCCGTGTCAACATATCGGCAATTGGATCTGATATAGTCATGATCTTTCCCTCCAGGTCAAATTACCAGGATGATTTCGTAACGCCAGGGATCTTACCCTGGAGTGCCAGTTCCCGGAAGCAAATACGGCACAAGCCAAACTTGCGCATGTAACCACGCGGCCGGCCGCAAACGCGGCAGCGATTGACCACACGACCAGGATATTTCCTCCGCATCTCGCGGTAAATCATAGACTTCTTTGCCATTAGTTTCCTTTCCTGAAGGGCATGCCAAACTTGCTCAGCAGCGCCCGCGCCTGATCATCGTTTTCAGCGGTGGTGACTATGCTGATTTCCATTCCGCGAAGCTTATCGATCTTGTCGTATTGGATCTCGGGGAAAATAAGCTGTTCCGTAAGACCCAGGGTATAGTTCCCACGGCCATCGAATGAGTCCGCCGAGATGCCGCGAAAGTCGCGTACACGAGGCAGGGCAATGTTAATCAGACGGTCAAGAAACGACCACATTTTTTGTCCGCGCAGCGTTACTTTCACGCCGATCTGACGGCCTTCCCGCAATTTGAAATTGGAGATGGCTTTCTTCGCCGCGATGACCACAGGCTTCTGACCGGTGATGATCGTGAGGTCATTAACCGCCGCTTCAATGGCTTTCGGATTGTCCAATGCTTCACCGACACCGATATTGACGACTACTTTTTCGATGCGCGGGGTCTGCATTACATTCTCCAGACCGAGGTCTTTAAAAAGCGCCGGCGCGATTTCTTCTTTATATTGTTGCTGTAATCTGTTCATGCTATTTCACCTGCGCCTTTATTACTCTTTGCCTGCAGCTTTTTTGGCGGCCGGAGCTTTGGGGGCTTTGGCGGCCGGAGCTTTGGGGGTTTTTGCAGCCGCAGTCTTGGGAGCCTTGGCTGGGGTTTTGGCGTCTTTAGTGTTTTCTTCCTTCTTGCTGCCAGTCGGAGCTTTGCGGGTAGAAGTCTTCGCCGCTTTTTCGGCGGGCTTCTCTGCCTTGGTTTCGCCCTTCTTCGCCTTGGCAACTTTTGCCCGGGCCGCTTTTGCTTCCTTTTCGGAAGCATCGTCTACCAATGCCACATTGGAAATATGGATCGGCCCTTCGAATTCGTTAATGCCCGAAGGTATCGTGCGGCCACCAGACTGCGTCTGCTTCTGGTGCTTTTTCACGATATTTACACCTTGAACGACGACCCGTTCTTCTTTGGGCAAAACCCGAATCACTTCACCAATCTTGTCAACATCTTCCGCAGCTCCGCGCATCACGCGGACGCGATCACCTTTGCGTATCTTTGCTTTCATCTCAAACCTCCGGGTATCATCGGCTAATAAACTTCTGGAGCCAATGACACGATTTTCATAAAGCCTTTTTCGCGCAATTCGCGCGCCACCGGCCCAAAAATACGCGTGCCGCGGGGATTGACACCGTCGCTGTCCAAAATAACAGCCGCATTGTCATCAAAGCTGATGCTTGAGCCATCTGGCCGGCGGTAAGCTTTGCTGGTGCGAACGATCACTGCCTTCACGATCTCGCTTTTCTTGACCGAAGCCTGCGGAGAAGCGGATTTGACCGTGCCGACGACAATGTCACCCACGTAACCGTAGCGGCGCTTGGTGCCGCCCACAACCTGGATCACCAGCAATTCACGCGCGCCGGTGTTATCTGCAACGACTAAGCGGGATTCCTGTTGGATCATGCCACATCCCCTTCCGGAGCCGCGGCAACTTCCAGATCACCTTCCTGGCGCAACTCAGCTTTGACGATCTTCTCGACAACCCAGCGCTTGGTGCGCGAGATCGGCGCAGAAGCGACGATGCTGACAGTATCGCCAACGTTGCAGGCCAGCTCATCATGAGCCTTGTAAGTTTTGCGGCCACGCACAACCTTGTGGTAGAGCGGGTGCTGGAAGGTGCGCCGCACCTCCACAATGACGGTCTTGTCCATTTTATTGCTGACAACCGTCCCAGTCAGACGACGACGATTATTCATCACTTGCCTTCCTTCTCCTGGCGCGCACGTTCGGTCAGGATGGTCTCAAAGCGGGCGATATCCCGCCGGGTAATCTTGAAACGGGTGGTATCGGTCAGCTGACCGGTCACCATCTGGAAACGCAAGTTCATCAGTTCCTGCCGTGCGTCCATCAGTTTGGTATTGATTTCTTCTGTAGAAAGTTCGCGTATTTCTTTGGCGTTCATGAACCTTCTCCTGTACCTTCTTTAGCGACAACCTTGGTCTGGATTCCAAGCTTGAAGCGGGCGCGCTGCAGGGCCTCTAAAGCCGAGGCTTCGTCCGTGCCGCCAACCTCAAACAAAACCCGCCCGGGGCGGATGACCGCCACCCAGTGATCTACGTTGCCTTTACCTTTGCCCATGCGGGTTTCAGCGGCGCGCTTGGTGTAAGGCTTGTCGGGGAAAACCCGCACCCAAACCTTGCCCCGGCGTTTCATTTCGTGCACGATCGCACGGCGGGCGGCTTCAATTTGCCGCGCGCTCAAGTAACCACATTCCAGCGCTTTCAGGCCATACTCACCGAAGCTGACATCCGCACCCCGCAGGGCCTGGCCCTTCATGCGGCCGCGCATTTGCTTACGGTATTTAACTCTCTTTGGCATTAACATAAGTCATTCCCTCTTTCGTTCCAATCATCACTCGCTGACGTACACGCCTTCAGTGGCTTCGACTGTTTCTTCGGTTTGTCCCATAATGATGCCGCGATAAATCCAAACTTTAATGCCAATCTGTCCATAAGTCGTGGTGGCGGCAGTGCGGGCAAAGTCAATGTCGGCGCGCAAGGTTTGCAGAGGAACACGGCCTTCGCGCAGGGTAACCCGGCGGGCCATTTCTGCGCCGGAAAGACGGCCAGAGACCGAAATCTTGATGCCCTGGGCGCCCTGGCGCATTGCCTGTTGGATGGCGCGCTTCATGGCGCGGCGGTAGCTGATGCGCCGTTCGAGCTGGCCGGCAATGTTTTGTGCCACCAGGTAAGCATCGGTATCCGGGGTTTTAATCTCTTTGACTTCCAAGTCAATTTTCTTGCCTGTTAAAGCCTCGAGGTCTTGCCGCAGAACTTTGACGCTCTCACCTCTGCGCCCGATCAGAATGCCGGGTTTAGCGGTGTGCAGGGTCACTTTGACCTTGCCCGGGAAGCGTTCAATTTCCACGGCGGAAACGCCAGCATTTTCTGCTTTGGTGAGAACCAACTCGCGGATTTTCAAATCCTGATGGAGCTGATCAGTATAATCTTTACCTTCGGCATACCAGCGGCCCAACCACGGTTTGTTGATGCCCAGGCGGAAGCCAATCGGATGAACTTTTCGACCCATAGTGTCTCCTTACCTCTACTCAATCTCACGCAAAACAACGGTGATGTGGGAGCGACGCCGCAGCATCGGTTTGAAGCGACCGCGGGCGCCAAAAGAACGCCATTTGCGGGTAGGCGCTTCGTCTGCAAAAATGCGCTGCACCACAAGCGTATCGCGGCTGACACCGAAGTTTTCTTCAGCGTTCGACGCAGCTGAAAAAATAAGTTTGCGAACTGCCACAGCCGCCTTGTTGGGGGTGAGGCTCAGGATATCCAGAGCATCGTTGACGCGCTTGCCGCGCACCAGGTCTACCACCAGGCGTGTCTTTTGAGCAGAGCAGGTATAGTCAGATAGTTTGGCGCTGATTTCTTGTGCCATTACCGCCTCACTTTGCCTTTTCTGAAACATGGCCGCGGAACCAACGGGTCGGGGCAAACTCGCCCAGACGGTGGCCAACCATATTCTCTGTGATGTAAATCGGCACATGCCGGCGCCCATCATGGACGGCGATCGTGTGACCGACCATCTGCGGGAAGATGGTGCTGGCGCGGCTCCAGGTGCGAATTACTTTCTTTTCGCCCTTGCTGTTCATGTCTTCTATTCGTTTCAACAGTTTTGGGTCTACGAACGGCCCTTTTTTCAATGATCGCGACATCTTAATCGTCCTTTTCTGTCTCTCTCAGGCACTACTTGCGCTTGGCTTTCGAGCGGTGGCGGATAATCATCTTGTCTGTCCGCTTGTTGGTGCGGGTCTTGTAGCCCAGGGCGGGTTTACCCCAGGGGGTCTTGGGGCCAGCCATACCGATCGGTGAACGGCCTTCGCCGCCGCCGTGCGGATGGTCGCGCGGGCTCATAGCTGAACCGCGCACGGCCGGTCGCCATCCCTTGTGATGGCGGCGTCCGGCTTTGCCCAGCTTGACATTGCTGTGGTCCACATTGCCGACCTGCCCAATTGAAGCGCTGCATTCCTGCAGCACCAGGCGCACTTCACCGGAAGGCATACGCACATGTGCGTATTTGCCTTCTTTTGCCAAAAGCTGCGCAGATGTGCCGGCGGAGCGGCCGATCTGAGCACCTTTACCTGGCTGCAATTCCACTGCATGAATGGTCGTGCCGACCGGAATATTGGCCAGCGGCAGATTGTTGCCAGGGCGAATTTCAGCCTGAGGACCGGAAAGCAGCGAGTCGCCCACCTTGACACCAATCGGAGCCAAAATGTAGCGCTTTTCGCCATCAGCATAGACGAGAAGAGCCAAGCGCGCTGTGCGGTTCGGATCGTATTCAATCGCGCTGACTTTGGCGGGAATGCCCAGCTTTTCACGTTTGAAATCCACAATCCGGATTTGGCGCTTGTGGCCACCGCCGCGATGACGAACGGTCACCCGCCCCAAAGCGTTGCGACCGGCATTCATCTTCTTGGGGTAAATCAGGGAGCGCTCGGGATAATCTTTGGTGATTTCCTCAAACGTATAACTGGTTTTGTGGCGCTGCCCGTTGGTTTTTGGTTTGTAAATCTTGACGGCCATTACTCCACCCCTTCAAAGACTGGAATGGTATCTCCCTCTTTCAACGTTACGATGGCCTTTTTGTAACCAGCGGAACGGATGTGCAGGCTGCGGGTGCGGGAATTGCGCCCGGACTTGGCAGGGAGATTGATGATATTCACACGGACCACATCCACGTCGAACGCGGTCTCAACAGCGGTTTTAACCTGTTCCCGGGTAGCTTCAGTGGCCACCTCAAAAACATACTGATGCAGCTTGCCAGCCAAATAATTGGTCTTCTCTGTGACGACCGGCCGGCGAAGGATATCAAAAACAGTACTGGTCATTCTGCTTCACCTTCCTATCCCAAATATTTCTTGATCACTTCGAGTGAAGCAAGCGGGATAATTACTTTTTCAGACCGGAAAAGGTCGCGGATGTTGAGATATCTGGCATCCAGCAGCTGAGTGTTGGCCAGATTGCGCGCCGATTTAACCAGCCGCAGCGATTGTTCGCTCTTGTCGGGTACCAAAAGCAGAGCCCGCGCATCCCCAGCCAGAATCTGGATGGCTTTGGCCATCTCAGCTGTTTTGGGAGTTTCGAGCTGCACATCATTCAGGAGGATCAGCGCTTCCTGGCCGGCTTTAACCGTCAGGGCTGAGCGCAACGCTGCCCGGCGCATTTTCTGGGGCATCGCCTGAGTGTAATCCCGTGGTTTGGGGGTATGGATACGGCCGCCACCCACCCACTGGGCTGAGATCATGCTGCCCTGGCGTGCGCGCCCGGTGCCCTTTTGCTTCCAGGGCTTGCGGCCGCCGCCAGCAACTTCACCGCGCCGTTTGGTGCTATGAGTACCCAGGCGGGCGTTGGCCATCTGGCGCACGTAAGCCTGGTGCATCAGGTCAACATTGACCTTGGCCGCGAAAATCGCTTCCGGCAGGTCAATCGTTCCACTTTTTTCGCCTTGTAAGTTATATACATCTACAATCATGATAACTTTCTCCATTCGCCACGAACCGCTTACTGCTTGCGGGCTTCTTTGATGACCACAGTCCCACCTTTGGGACCGGGAACGGAGCCCTGGACGGCGATTAAATTGCGTTCGGGATCCACAAGGGCTACACGGATATGAGAGGAAGTCACCCGCACATCGCCCATATGGCCAGCGCGGCGTTTGCCCTTGAAGACACGCCCGGGGGTTGTGGTTGAACCGGAGGAGCCAGGTGAACGCTGCCGGTCAGACTGGCCGTGCGTCTTGGGGCCGCCATGAAAGCCATGCCGTTTCATGGCGCCGGCAAAGCCCTTGCCCTTGGAAGTGCCGATAACATCCACATGTTCTCCGGTGACGAAGACGGATGCATCCAGCTTATCGCCAGGGTGTAAATCATCCAGTTTACTCGTCCGGAATTCGCGTAGGATACGCACAGGGGGCAGGTTATTCTGCTTGAGGTGGCCCAAAAGGGGTTTGTTGAGCAACTTGGGTTTCACCTCACCAAAAGCCAGCTGCACCGCATTGTAACCGTCGGTGTCTGTGGTTTTGACCTGAGAAACAAAACAAGGCCCAGCTTCGATTAACGTTACGGGAACGGCCGCGCCGTTCTCATCGAAGATCTGGGTCATACCGATCTTTCTTCCAATCAGCCCTTTTAACATTCTATTCTCCTGTTTATTATTCATTCTGCGAGACTGTCAGCTAGGGCTAGCTGCATCATCTCCGCGCAATTCAGTTAATGGTCCCTGTGTAGCTTCCTGCCCACGCGGATACGCATTCTTGAACTGCCAATACTACGAAAACAAATTGCCTTTTAGGGCAACCTGTCTAATATAACATACTCGT
>ERZ1645192.1161-NODE-1161-length-22171-cov-8.016730_pt1 | contig 22171 bp, 17 predicted proteins | sample MGYA00575354_ERZ1645192 | MGnify/ENA primary metagenome ERZ1645192 (study PRJEB40844, sample SAMN11349763) | freshwater sediment metagenome | isolation source: river sediment | host: Sediment | place: India: Faizupur Khadar , New Delhi | collected 2017-02-21 ... | reverse complement strand
TGTAGAGCTTCGCGTGGTCGGGGAACTTCTCAACGATATCGTGGAGCGCAGCGGTCATCTCGTCGAGCGTGCGGTAGGCGGGGGTCGCGGCCAGCTTCAACGGGATCGCCCGGAGCGAACTCGTCGTAGCGGCAAGGAGCGCCGCCCGCTGCGCCGTTTCCCAGATATGGACCACCGTCACGCCGTCACCCTCGGCGAGCGAGACCACATCGAGCGTCGCGAGCGTCGGACCGGCCTCCCGCAGGAGATAGGGCGGTATCGCGGCGCGCCAGAGCTGTTTCTCGCCCGCCGCCAGCGGCAGAGAGAAAACAAGTAAAGCTATGAGCAACAGCATTCTCATGGGGCCATCTTGGGGAAGGGGTCGGGCAACGTGTGCGCCCGACCCCGACCTCGAAAATAGATCAGAGATCGTCGTACGGATTCGGCTGAACGACCTGCTGTTTCATCGCCTCGTGGCGGATGTCGCGCTGGATGGCGGAGTTGTTCTTGTTCGGGTTCTGGTTGGCGGGCAGTTGCTTGATGAGGTAGGGGACCCGGTCCTCGCCCGCGCTGACCGTTTTTTTGGTCGGCTGGATGGTGGTCTGGTACTGATCGACGCCGCCGTTGTCGTCCCACTGGCCGCCGTTGACCACGGCGCCCATCATGTTGTTCTGCGCGTTCTCTTTCTTCGCCTCTTCGCTCGCCTGCTGGAGCGGACTGCCGCTGTTCGTGGAAGAACCGGCTGCGCCGCCGCCCTGATACATCTCATCGGAGGGGGCATCGCCCAACTGATCCCCGTTGACCACGGAGCGCGTCATGTTGGCGCGATCCTGCTGCTGCTTGGCCGCGTCGCGGGCGGTCTGCGCATTCTCGGTCTGGCCTCCTTCCTCTTCGGCCGGCTGGTAGACCGAATCGGAGGGCAGTTCGTTGAGGTAGCCGGTGTTGGCGATCGAGCCGAGCATGTTCATCTTCATCCCGGTCTTCCGGGGTTCGCTCGCGAACAGCGCGGCCGCAAGTTTCCGGCGGGCGTCGAGCAGCGAGAATTCGCCCGGCCGGTACATCGCCGGTTCGCCGAGGGAGAGTTCGCTCATCCAACGGGGAGAGATCACATCGCGCAGCGTGTCGAGTTTCAGTTCGTAGAACGAGAGGCGCATTTTCTGCGCGACATTCTCGTCGGCGCCCCACGCCACCATGCAGGCGCACAGGATCGTGAACAGCACAAAGGTTCTCATCGGTACCTCCATCATAAAAAGACCATAACGGTCAATAACGCCGTGGGTTGTCGCCCTTTTTCATGGCGCTATTATATCCTTACTGTAAGGGACAAGCAATCCCTCTGCCATAAAATAAACTCCATGAATATCAATGGGTTGTAAAAATTAACCCAACGCCGGCAAAAACAACCCTTCGATATCGCTTGCAATAAAACCGGCGCACGCCCCTTGCTTACCGAGAGGGGAGGGATATAGTGTTCCGTCCTTTTACCCGGTGGAGGTGACCGATGAGATGGTTGATGTCCGCGCTGTTCTTCCTGCTGTTGCTTGCCGCCTGCGATGACGGCACGACCGCGAAACCCGATGTCGATGTCACCGATACGTCAGACCTGTCCGACTGGTCCGAACCGTCCGACAGCGACCTGCTGGAAGAGGTCGAAGAAGAGCCCGACGAAGATGTCCCGACCTTCGACGGCGACTTCGAACGGGTCGTGGTGATCCCCAAGAGCGGCATCATCCTCGAAGCGACGGTCGATATCACCCAGTGGGGCAAGAGCCTGTTCACCGTCACCGAAAAACTGTCGTTCCCGGCCCCGACCGCCGGCAATACGGTGCGGCTTTTCGGCGAAAAGATGACCATCGCCGCGGCGTCGGTCCCGTTCGAATACGACAAGCATACGGTCGATCTCTTCCCCGGCGATTTCGCGGCGGGCGATCCGCTGACCATCGAGGCGACCTTCTCGTTCAACGCCGCCTTCGAGATGGGAATGCGGATATGGGAGAACTACGAAACGGGCGAAAAGGTGATCGGCCCCTTCACCGAACCCTACTACACCCCCTACTGGCTCATCGTCCCGCAGAGTCCCTTCAAGACCGACAAGGACAACGACGCCAACGTGCCGGTCGAGAAGGTGACATTATCGGTCATCGTTCCCGGCGAGGACTGGACCGTGATGGGGCCCGGCGTCACCGGGACGCAGGAGGGGAAGGTCTGGACCTTCACGATGGATACCCCGATGCCCTTCTACGCCCTTTCCTTCGCCGCCTCGCCCGATCACACCTTTTTCTCGGCGGGTCTCTCGAAGTCGGGGGTCGAGATCGTCGGCGCCGGGTTCGCCGATGAACTGGAGAACCTTGAGCAGATATACCCGGTGGGCGTCACCACCGTCGACTGGATGGAGGAGCATATCGGCCCCTACGAGTTCGGCGACAAGGTCGGGCTCGTCTCCATCCCCGATTTCGGTGGCGGGATGGAGCATGTCGGGGTCATCTTCATGGGCACCGATGTGCTGGCCGACTATGATTCGGGGCTGTTCGTTACGGTCCACGAGATCGTTCATAACTGGTGGGGCAACAATGTGCGGTTCGCCGACTGGCCCGATTTCTGGGTCGCCGAAGGGTTCGACGAATGGACCACCAACTACAACCTGATGGGCACGATAGAGGATGCGGCCGCTTTCGCCTCCCGCCGCAACCAGTACCGCAATGTCGCCAGTTTCCTGTGCGCCGCGTGGGACGCCGTGCCGCTGCGATTCGACCCCGACAAGGACTTCATGACGCTCGACATGCAGATGCAGTCGGCCTACTACTACGGCGCCGCCTTCCTCGAGATGGTCAACAAGCGGCTCGGCCGCGATTTCGACGGGATGTCGCTCCTGCCGCTCCTGAAACTCTGGTTCGAAGAGAAACATCAGACCACCGTCACCACCGAGGCTTTCCTCGCCTTCCTCATTGCCCACACCTCCGACGCCGCCGACTCGACCGACTACTGGCAGGCGCTCTTCGACGACTGGGTCTATCAGGCGCCGTGCCCGACCCTTGCCGCGAAAGAGTACGCCTACGAGGAGGGAACGCTTTCTTTCATCCTTTCCCACAGCGGCGCCGCCGACCTGCCGCAGTTGCCGGTGACCTTCCTGTTCGCCGACGAAACGACCGCCACCGTCATGGTCGATGTCGTCGCGGGCCAGAACACGACGGTCGAACTGACGACCGCCGTCGAACCGGTGAAGATACTCGTCGATCCCGAATGGTATTATGTCTTTGCCTTCTCCACGAGCGGCGTCTGGGGCGGCCCCGAGATAGGGATATTCCCCGACGCGCCCGTCACGGCGCGGACCTACCGATTCCCCGATGCGCGGTTATTTTTGAGATAATTCAACGGCCCAGCGGACCGCTTCGGCGAAACTTTTCCCGGAGGCGCGACCCGTTCCGGCGATGTCGAACGCCGTCCCGTGGTCGGGCGAGGTGCGGACGATGGAGAGGCCGAGCGTCGCGTTGACCCCTTCGTCGAAGTGGAGGAGTTTGAGCGGGCCGAGCACCTGATCGTGGTAGCACCCGACGAAGATATCGACCCCCGCGGCGCGCCCCGTGGCGAACATCGTGTCGGCCGGGAGCGGCCCCTCGATGGCGATGCCGCGCTGTTTGAGCAGGGTGCCCGCCGGGATGAGCACCGCCGCCTCTTCGGTGCCGATGGAGCCCGATTCACCGGCGTGCGGATTAAGCCCCGCGAGCCAGATCTTGGGCGATCTCCCCTGCCAGCGGGCGAACCATTCATGGGCGAGCGTCACCTGCCGCACCACGAGATCGATGGTGAGCGCAGAAGCGACGGCGGTGATCGGGATATGTCGGGTGAGGGTGAGTACTTTCATCTGCGGGCCGCCGAGTACCATCGCCACCTCATCGGGCTTTTTCCCGTCGAGTTCGGCCAAAAGTTCGGTGTGACCGGTGAAGTTGCCGCGACTCATTGCGACGGCATGCTTCGAGAGCGGAAGCGTCACCAGCGGCAGGCCGCGCTTTTTCGCTTCGCGGTAGGCAGCCTCGACCGCGAGCGCCGCCGCCTCTCCCGCGATCGACGAACATTTCCCCGGTTCGGGGTGATAACGGATAGTGAGATCGATGAGATCGAAGTCGTAGGGAATGCCGAGTTCGCGCGACCAGTACAGAAGCGCTGTAGAATCGCCGACGCAGAGGAGCGGCAGATCGGGGCGCGCCTTATGGAATTTCAGCAGGACTTCGGGACCGATGCCGTTGACATCGCCGAGACTGACGATGAAACGCGGATCGCTCATTGGACGACCAGCGGCAGGCTCGTGGTCGCGCAGTTACCGTACTGGTCGCAGGCGGAGACCGTCATGTCACAGGTACGTTTGTCGAAAACGATCGGCCTGCCGATATCTCCCGAGCCGTCGAAGGCGGTGATGTTGACGAAGAACTGCCGTGTCCCGTAATCGCCTTTGGTGGTCATCCCGGCGTCGCCGCACAGATAGTAGTCGCAGACGAACTCCTCTTTCACCGGCGAAAGGGCGGCGGTATAACGGTACAGGTCGCTGATCAATACCTCCGAAACGCCGTGGTCGTCGACGCATTCGAAGGAAAGCCCGTATCCCCGCGGCGGAAGCGGCCAGAGATTGTCGTCCATCAGATCGTAACTCTCGACGATGACATTAAATTTTTGACCGGCCGATAGCATTGCGGGATCGAGTACCGTCGTAAGCGTTTCATCGAGCAGGGTGACCGACTCGATGACCGGCGGGATCGTATCGGGATGCGGCAGCAGCATCTGCATGCCGTTGAGCGGCAGGAGATCGCGCGTGAAAATGTTAAGATGAAGATGGTGGAACAGTTCATTGCTGTAGCCCGTTTCGACCACCGTCCACGAGACGATGTAGCCGATCTCGGCCCCCGCCGGGAGTACCGCGCCGCTCTGCTTGGCAGACTTCACCGCGTCGCTCACGCTGTCGGGGTCAATGTGGTGGTACTGGATGGTCAGGCCGTTCTGCGTCTCGATCACCACCTCGAAGTACATCCGGTTCTGGCTGGAGCCGCCCGACAGGTCGTAGTAGTCGTACTTCACCACGCGGCCCGGCAGAATATTGTAGACCTTCGCGTTCTCCGGCATCATGACATCGACGCCGGGGTGGAAGTATTCGTCGCCCGGAAGCGGCGAATAATCCTGAAAACTTATCGGCGTATGGCCGACCGGATGGGACTGGTCCTGCGGTTTGAAGGGCCAGAGCATCGTGTGGTCGGGAAGCAGAAGAAAAGTATCGAGACGCGCGATGAGTTCGGCGTCGGTCGGGTAGCAGAACTTCTCTTCCTTCCCCACGCGGTAGGTCACCATCAGATGGTCGCCGCCGCGCGGCATCAGTTCGGGGCATTTCTCCGCCGACAGGTCGATCTCCACTGCGATGGCGGCTATCTCGTCGAGGTCGTTGGGGTGAAGGTCGAACGAGGTGTCGACGCGGTCGTAGGTCCGCACCACGGCCGTGTCGGCAAGAGCTAATGATGCCTGTTGTTTGACAGCCGTCCCTCCGGGGGACAGAAGCAGGCGATCAAGAGAGACCACGACCGGTGTGGTGCTGACGGTCTTGGATACGACGGTATCGTCACAGGAAATAAGGAGGAGGATTGCGAGGAACGCGATAATGCGGGGCACAATGACCTAGTAGCGTTTTTTCCGCAGGTTCTTTCTGCGACGCCGTTCAGCCTCTTCGCGTTTGCGGCGTTCGCGGATGCTCGGTTGCTCGTAATGACGCCGTTTCTTCAGCTCCTTGAACAGACCTTCGAGGGCCATTTTTTTCTTAAGGATCTTAATGGCGCGTTCCAGGTCGTCGGTTACCGTGACCTCAAGAGGACCGATGATCTTCGCTCTCTTCATGCAGTGCTCACCACCTTTCATAGCGGGTTAGGGTTAGTTAAAAAACCATGAAGCGGGCCGATTGTATACAGAAAAGGGCGGTGCGCAAGATTTTTTTTCGCGGGGGTCAGTAGCGCAGGCATTCCTGCCGGTCGGCGAGCCACTGCGCCTCGGCGGCGGCGAGGTGGCCGTCGATCTCGGCGAGCGGGGCCCGTTTGTAGAACATATCGATGAGACAGCGGTCGCCGAGGAGAAGTTCGATGGCGGGAATATCCTTCACGAACTCGTAGGGTTTCATCCGGAAGAACCCTTCGTCGCCGAGAATGGACCGGAAGGTATTGAGGATCGCGATGTAGGCGCGCAGCGGCCGGACGGCGCGCCGGTCGGTGAGGTCGATGTAGACCCCGCCGCACCGTTTCATCGCCTCTTTCTGGAACATCGGCCGGAATTCGAGCGGCAGGAACCGGAGCCCCGGCAGTGCGAGCCGCGCCAGCTTTTCGCACAGTTCGAACGGATCGAGTCCCGGCGCTCCGACGATGCGGAACGGGAAGGTGGTACCGCGCCCCTCCGAGAGGTTGGTCCCTTCGATGAGACAGCCGCCGGGATAAAGTAGCGCCGTGTCGAGCGTCGGCATGTTGGGTGAGGTCGGTATCCACGGCAGGTCGTAGTCGTCGGCGAAACTGTCGCGTCGCCACCCTTCGACCGTCACCACCTCGAACGGGAAGGTGTAGCCTTTGCGTTTGTAGTAGAACCGCGCCGCCTCGCCGGTGGTCAGGCCGTGCCGGTGCGGGATGGGGAACCGACCGACGAAACTGGCGTAACGCTCCTCCAGCGGACTCCCTTCGACCGTGACGCCGTCGATGGGGTTGATGCGGTCGAGGATGATGAGCCGTTTGGGGCGGCGGGCCAGTTCATCCATGAACAAGGTGAGGCTTTGAATATAGGTGTAGTAGCGGCTGCCGATATCCTGCACATCGTAGATGACGGTGTCGAACCGGTCGAGATGGGTCGGATCGGGGGCGAGACTCGCGGCGGTCGCGCCGTAGAGTGAGAAGATCGGGACGCCGAAGATGCGGTTCTCCTTGTTCACCGCCTCCATGTCCTGCGCGACGGGGAAATAGCCGTGTTCCAGCGAGAAGATGCACGACAGGTGGATCCCGGCGTCGCGGAGCGCTACAGGGGTCGGACGGCCGGTGCGGTCGACGGCGGTATGGTTGGCAATGAGGGCGACCTTCTCCTTACCGACCAGCGCACGGTCGAACCGGTCTATCCCCTGACGGAGCGGGAACGGTGCCATAGGGTCACTCGGTATCGTTCGGGTGTTCGTGAAGCCGTTCGAGATGGGTCACGAAGACCCCGCCGACGAAGTAGAGGAGCGGGATGACCAGTATCGCTTCGGGATAGATGTGGAAGATGGCGAAGATGCCGAGCGTGCCGAAGACGAGCCCCTGCAGGACGGTGAGCCAGCGTTTGGCCCGTTTTTTGAACTTGCGGTACTTGAAGGTCGACACCATGAGCACCCCGAGGATGATCATCACGCCGCTCATGATGGTCTCGTCGGCGAGGAACGGCAGGTTGTATTTCCGCCCGACCAGAAAGAGCGCCGCGACCGTCGCCCCCGACTGGGTCGAGGTGAGTCCGTAGAAGAAGTCCTTATCTTCCTTGTCGGCGCAGTTGAATTTGGCGAGCCGGATGCCGGTGAGGAGGATGTAGACGGCGAGCGCTCCCTTTATCGCGAAGGGGACCTGCTCCATATTGCCGCTCACCTGTCCGTTGAAAAAGGAGAGGATGAGTATCGCCGGGGCGACGCCGAAGGAGAAGAAATCGCTGAAGGAATCGAACTCGATGCCGAAATCGGAGCAGGCGTCGAAGGCGCGGGCGGCGGTGCCGTCCATCTTGTCCATGATGACGCACAGGAGTATGTACCATGCGGCGCGGTCGTACTGGCCGCCGATGGCGAGCCAGATGACGGCGAAGCCGATGAGCAGGTTCAAGCTCGTGAAAAAATTGGGGATTATTACTCGCGGATTCTCTTTGAGCATGGGCGCTACCTCATACTGGTCGCGGCATCATACCGCCCGGGGCATAAAATGCAAATTCTTCTTCTGCACAAAAAAAGGGCGACATCGTATTAAATTGACAAAAAACGGGGCGCACGGTACAGTTCCGCGATATTTTTGTCTTCTCTAGTCGGAGGGAATAATGAAGAGGTTGCTCGTCCTGTTCATCGCTGCGGTGCTGGTGATGCCGGTGCTGTCGGCCGAGACCAAGAAGTTCAAGATCGCCGTCATGGATGTCGAGGACCAGTCGGGGACGCTCGACCCGAACATCCTCAAAAGCGCCACCGAATACCTGCGGTCAAAGCTCGTCGCGACCGGCCTCTATGTGGTCATCGACAAGACGCGCCAGCAGGAAAAACTCAAAGGTATCATCAAGGATTCCAAAAAAGAATCCTATATGGAATGCTTCGACAAGAACTGTCAGGTGCCGCTCGGTCAGGCGCTCGCCGCCGACAACATCCTCCGTTCGTCGATAACGCTGTTCGCCGATGTCTACACGATGTCGACCGAACTGGTCGACCTTGCCAAGGAGGCGACCGTCGCGGGACTCGTCGCCGATTTCGACGGCAGTCCCAAGGGGATGCGCGACGCGATAAACAAGATCATCGACGAGATGCTTCAGAAGGCGCAGGGGCAGGCGGGCCAGAAGCAGGCCGAACCCGAATCGTTCGTACTTCAGTTCGAAACGACGACCCCCGGCGCGGCCGCCTTTGTCGACGGCGAACAGATCTGCTCCAAAGTGCCCTGCATCCGCGATGTGATGAAAGGGCGGCATAGCGTCAAAATGAGCGCGCCCGGCCACAAAACGCGCGAAGAGGCGATGATCGTCGAAGAGAATAAGATCGTCAACTGGAACCTTGTTTCGACCGCCCCGGCCCCGGCCCCGCCCCGGTCGCGAAGCCTCAGCCGGCCCCGGCCCCGGCGCCGCAACCGCAGCCGGAACCGGCCGTCGCCCAGCCCGAACCGCAGCCCGAACCGGAACCGGTCGCGCAGGTCGAACCGGAACCGGCGCCGGTCGAGGTGAAAAAGGAGGTCCCGGCCATGCCCAAGGGCCCCGAACCGAAAGTGACCCGGCCTTACCTGTGGTACGGTGTGGGCTGTCTGGGGGTCGCCGCGGCGGTCTTCGGCGTTTCGTGGTATTTCAGCGCCGAGGTGGGCAACAATCAGGACAAGCGCGACAAGATCATGGGGCAATACACCAGCCCGTCGGAGGTCCCTTACAACGACTACAAAGCGGCGATGGATTACGACGAAAAAGCGAAGTTCAACGACACGATGCGGATCGTGATGTTCTCGGTGTCGGGGGCCTTCGCCGTCGCCGGGACGGTGCTCGCCGTCTGGTGGAAGACAGAACCGGCCGATGCGCCGAAGGTATCGTTCTATTTCGACGGCAGTTCGGTGTACGCCGGCGCCACCTTCAATTACTAAGGGAGGGAATGATGAACACCCTGATACGCATAGCCTTCCTGACGGCGCTCTGCGCGCTGGTCGTTTCGTGCGAATTCCTCAAGGAGAACGACCTGCTCGAAGAGGTCAAGAAGGATCCGCCGGTCGCCGGCGCCGACACCGACACCGCCGACAAGGATGATGTGATGCCCGATGTCGACAATGCCGTCACCTGCGGCAACGGCGGCATCGACGGTACCGAGGAGTGCGACAGCTCTTCGGGTACGGCAAGCCTTCTCTGCGCTCAGCTCGATGCCGATCAGTACAGCGGCGGCACCGCCAACTGTACCGCCAACTGCATGTGGGACCGGTCCGGCTGTATCGCCAAGACCTGCGGCGACGGCACGGTACAGACCAGCGAGCAGTGTGATATCTCCTTGAGCGAGACGAAGTTGTGCGTCGATATCGATCCGAACAAGTACACCGGCGGTCAGGCAACCTGCGCCGACAACTGCACATGGGATTTGGATCCCTGCATACTCAAGACCTGCGGCAACGGCACGGTCGAAACCGGCGAAGACTGCGAAGGCGACATGGATAAGGATTGCGCCGAGATAGAAAAGGTGGGGACCATCGTCTGTGATGCCGAGACCTGCAAGTGGAACACGGAGGATTGCCAGATAAAACCGGTCTGCGGCAACGACCTCATCGAAGGGAACGAAACCTGCGACGGCGGCGCCAAACCGTGTGTTCAGGTCGATCCGGAAACATGGATCAGCGGCGACGCATACTGCAACAGCACTTGTAACGGGTGGGATATCGACGCCTGTGAACCGAAACCGGATGCCTGCACCTGCGGCAACGGCATGGTGGAAACCACCGCCGACGGCTGTTCCACCGATGAGGTCTGTGAACCGACCGAAACCACGACCTGCAACGATCTCGCTCTAGGCGCCGCGACGACGACCGTCAACTGTAAGACCGACTGCACCGGCTGGGACACGAGCGTCTGTCCGCAGATACAGGTGCAGGTGTTCTTCGAAACAACGTTCATTCTCGACGCCTCCCGCCTGGGCGAAGAGACCTATATTGACGCCCACCAGAATGCTTTTCTGACCGAAACCGTTTTCTCGGGAACATGGGAGGGCTCTGTCTCGATACCTCCTATCGGCAGCATACATCAGGCCGTGGTCGTCCGCTCGACCGACGGTCCGATAGGCCCCGCCATCATTGTGCAGGAGAACTACTTCGACGACAGCGGCGTGAATCCGGAAACCCCCTCGACGCTGACACTCAATTTCCCGACCGATGAGATCCCGGCTCCTCTCATGGGCCTCCCGGCGGACTATCAGATAGGACTAACGCAGGAACAGATAAAGCTGTTCGCCTATGAAGACAGCGACGGGAACGGCCCCTGCATCAAGTATGTCGCGACGGGCGGCACGATCACCGTCACCGAGGCCCAAAACACCACCGTGATCGACGGCGGCTCTCTGTCGGGCTGGACCAACGGACAATATATCCCGCTCACCGACGCGGCGGTACAGAACATCGGACAGGAACTTCAACTCGGCTACACCTTCTACCGGGTCTGCGGCGGGCAGTCGTGCGGCGACGGGATCATCAACGGCAGCGAACAGTGCGATATGGACGATTTGGTGGAATTCGACTGCGCAAAGATCAGTAAGACCTACAACGGCGGCACCGCCAGTTGTAATTCGTCCAACTGCCAGTGGGATTTCTCGCAGTGTCAGGCGGCTCCGACCTGCGGCGATAACAATATCGATGACGGCGAGATCTGCGACGACGGCAATACCACGCCGGGCGACGGCTGTTCGAGCAACTGCAAGTTCGTCGATAATAACTGCGCCGCCATCACGGCGGGCGCATTTGCGGCGCAGATGGGGTCCGGCGGCGTGAGCGGCGACATGGCGATGTTCGTCACCGAATTCACCCCGACCGAAGGATCGGGTTCCATCCCGGAACTGCTCTTTTTCTATATCGATACCGACTTCATCCCGGTCAAGAGTCAGGCCTATCCCATCACCGAAGCGGTCAAGAACGATTACGGCCTGCAGGCGATGGTCGACTACGACGGCATGAACGGTACGGTCGGCACAGCGTTCGCCGCCTACGCAGGGCAGATGCATTTCACCGACTACGACCTCGACGGGAACGGCAAGTTCACCGATTCGGCGTGGGGACAGGTCGATCTGGTCTATTTCGGCGAGATAGACACGCAGGGCAAATGGGTGCAGAACGGCCAGTGCCGCTATCTGGCGTCCGCTTCGTGGGATCTTATCGATTATCCGGTCATCACCGACTTGACCGCCGCCTACGGGGGAAACAAGGATAACATTCAGATACAGTGGACCGCACCGCAGAACGCATCGCGCTACAACCAGTACCGGATCTGCGTCGATGGCGCCGGCTGTCTCGATGTGTCGGCGGGGATGAGCCCCGGCGGCACCGAATCGCGCTATGTCGGCGTATCGTGGTACAGCGGCAGCCACACCATATCGGTCCAGCCGCTCCGCGACGGTACCGTCGCCGCGACGGCCGCCACCGTCGATGTCGACACCAACGGTCACGCCGAACTCGCTCCCGTTTCGGGCATCGATTTCGGCCTCGTCGGCTACAACTCGTATCTCGACCGCGCGGTGACGATCAATAACACCTCGACGCTGGTCGATCTGGTCATCAATGAGACGACCCTGCCGATGGACTGCACCGGCAAGGTGACCATTCTGTCGGGCGAGGCGACCCCCACCGCGCAGGTGACGGTGACCCCCGGCAATTTCCACGCAGTGGTCCTGCGCTATGCACCGACCGAGGTTTCGGCCTGCACCGACGGGCAGTTCCGCGCCCAGTACATAGTGACCGACAACGGTGGTCCGACCTACTCTGAAGAGACCCTGCCGGTGATCGGCAGTTCCGAGAACACCCCGCCGGTCATCACCGATGCCTACTTCTCTCCCAACCCGGTCAAGAACGCCGACAACGCATCGGTCATACGGGTCTACTTCGAGGACGACAACGGGGTCTGCAACGGCATCGGCACCGACATCGTCGAGGCGGTGTGGGACATGCGCGAACTGGGCGGCGGCCCGCGCGAAGATATGTGGAATTCCTCCTGCGCCACCGATACCCATCAGTTCTGGTTCTGGAAGAGCATCGACGTCTCGGCGCTCGGCAACGGCATCTACGTCATCCCGGTAACGATCACCGATTCGGCGGGACACACCGTCAAGAAGAACGTCTCGTTCGCCGTTTATTCGGGCAATATCCTCGAAGTCGGCGACGGCAAGACATTCTCTTCCATTAAAGATGCGGTCAACGCGGCGGGGAACTACGATGTGGTCACGGTCCATCCGGGAACCTATTCCGGCACCGGCAACAGCGACATCAACCCCGGCTCAAAGGCGATCATGATCTACGGCATCGAAGGCCCCGATGAGACCATTATCGACGCGATCGGCATGCTCAATCCCACCTTCGCCATCGACCACGACAACGGCAACCTCTACATCGGCGGTTTTTCGCTCCGCAACAACCCCGGCGGTGCGATGTGGATGGGCGCCGCGCCCAACAATCAGAAAGTTTCCGTGACCGATTGCCGTTTCGAAGAGAACAGCAACAGCGGTAACGGCGCCGGGATCGTGGCGGCGAACGACAAGGTCGATCTCACCGTCGCCCACACCGTCTTCCGCGCCAACAGCGCCAGCTTGATGGGGGGAGCGGTCTATGCCGGCGCCGGGGCGAAACTTTTCTTCGTCGATGTACTGTTCGAAGACAACACCGCTCAACAGGGCGGCGCTCTTGCCACCAATGTGGCGGGACCGATCACCTTCGACCGCTGCGCCTTTGTCGGCAACGAGGGAACGGTGCAGGGCGGCGCGCTGAATTTTGTATCGGCCAACGGCGCGGTCGAGATGCGCAACTGTATCGTCGCGGGCAACACGAGCGGTGGCCACGGCGGCGGCATCTTCGTCGACGATTCGGTCTCCCTGCCGGTGACCCTCAAGATATATAACTCGACCATCGTCGAGAATGTCGCCACGTACGACGGCGGCGGCATCAACATGATAAAAGGCTCGTTCGAGATGAAGGACAGCATCCTGTTCTTCAATCAGGCGGGAAGCGGACTGACGACCCAACTCGTGCTCTACGATGACGGTTCGGCCCCGTACGAGATCGTCACCGCAACGGTCGACAACTGCGCCATCGGCGGCGGCACGAACCCCATCAGCGACGACGCGGACCGCATCAACACTCCTTCCGGTTTCGTCGCGGGCGCGCACGGCAACATCATCGCCGATCCGCTGTTCGTCGGCGGCACCGGCAACGGCGTGCTGAAATATCAGTTGGGAAGCGGCTCTCCCTGCATCGACACCGGGTCCGAAGGGACCACCGTGCCGACCTACGATTTCCTCGGCTATGCAAAAAACGGCGCCAAAAGGGAGATCGGAGCCTTTGAGTATCTGCCCTGACCGATGAGCCTCCTCAAGACGCCGGTTCCGGCGAACCTCACCTGTTCGGTCACCTACCGCGACGAAGCGGTCTATGCCGACGCGATGGCCCACCTCGTGGAACGGTTCGGTGCGGTCGACGCGACGAGCGACGCCTACGACTTTTCCTCCATTTCCGGTCACTACGACGGCGAGATGGGCGGGCCGCTTACGAAACGGATCGTCTCGTTCGAACGGCTCCTGTCGCGCGAACGGTTCACGGCGGCGAAACTGTTCGCGGTAGGTATCGAGGATCATTTCTCGGTCGACGGGAAACGGCGCATCAACCTCGATCCGGGACTCCTCACGATGGAGAATTTCCTCCTGTCGACCGGCAAGAATCACAGCCATCGCATCTATCTGGGCGAAGGGGTCTGGGCCGAGGTAACCCTGCTGTTCACCAAACACGCGACCATTCAGGAACTGCCGTGGACCTACCGCGACTATCTGCGCGACCCGGCGGCGGCGTTCCTGCTCTCTCTGCGCGGCATCTACAAAAAGAAACTGGCGGCGCTATGATACTCGTCGTATTCGCAACACCCCCCGAGAATCCGTTCGATGTGCACCTGGAAAAGGGCATCGTCGCGCCACACGAAGGAAAACTGCTCCTGCTGGCGGGGATGGGCGTCCGGGCGGCGGAGCGGCTCGCAACGGCGCTTGCGGCGCATCCCGAAGCGACCGGCGTGCTCGAATTCGGCGGCGCGGCGGCGGTAAGCGGCGCCGGGCCCGGCGAATACTATTCGATAGCGCGCACCTTCTTCCCCGACGGGGTCCCCGCGACGGCGATATCGCCGGTGGCGGGTCTGCCCCGCGCCGCGGCGGTGTGCGGCGACGAGATCTATCGCGGCGGCGGCTTCGCGTGGAGCGCCGCGGCCGGGATGCCGCTCCTCTACACGATGGAAACGCTCTCCCTGCATGAGGTCTGCCGGCGGCGGAACCTGCCGTTCCGCAGCATCCGGCTGGTCACCGACGACGGCCGCGGCGACCTGTCGAAGAATTACCGCGCGGCGCTTGCGGCGGCGCGGGAAACGACCACGGTCCTTATCGACGCGGCGACCCTCCCGTTGGTCGCCGGTTCCCTATCGTCGTAAACACCGGAGGAATAACGATGCCTCTGCGCCTCCTGCTGACCGCTCTGTTTATCCTCACCGCCGTTTCCTGCGCCCCCGAACGGGTGTCGAACTGGAAACGGGGACTCGCCTATCTGCGGCTCGAACAGTACCGCGCGGCGATCGAACCGTTGCGTCGCGATCTGGAGCGGACCCCCGAACATTACGAGGCGCAGTGCCTAATCGGCTGCGCCCACGAGAAACTCGGCGAATTCGACGCGGCGCTCGATGCCTATGCAAAGACGCTCGCGCTCAATCCGGTCAACGCCTGCGCCTTCACCGGCACCGGCCGCATCCGCGCGGCGCAGGGCCGCTGGAACGAGGCGTGGGGAGCCTTCGCTCAGGCGCGCTCGCTGGAGGCGAACGAACCGCTTCTCGCCCTCTACCCCGCCCTGCGAGACGCCGCCGCCAACGGGGCGCTCGCGGTCGCCGAACCGGCCGCGATCCCCGATGCCGCCGCCGACCCGCGCACCATCACCGTCGCGGTGAGGGTCGTTCCGGCCACCCTGACAAGCCGCCAGACCGTCACCATAACGGCCGCCGCTCCCTCCGCCACTCCGTTTGACCGGGCCTTCGCCGCGCTGGTCGCCACCTTCGCGACCGCCGAGGCGGGACGCTGTCACGACCGTTTCTTCGCCAAAGGTCTCCCGGCGGCGCTCGACGCCCGTTTCGCGCTTCCGCTCCGCCCCGACGGCACCGTCGACGCCCCGGAGGCCGATCCCGACGAACCGCCCTCCGATATGCGCGCCTGCGTTCAGGCGGCGCTCTATCTGCTGAAGTTCATTGCGCCGCAGCGCTAGTCTTTTCGACTCGATAGAGGGTGAAGCCGGGCCGCTTGAGCAGCGGCGTCAGCCGCTCTTTTGCCGCCGTGAGGGCGGGTAGATCGCAACTCTCGGGCCCCATCGGCCAGCGGCGACAGTAGAGCATCATCAGGAACATCGGATCGGTCATCAGGTAATCGTTCCCGAAGATGCACTCATCGGCCCTTCCGACGCAATCGACCCATTCAGCCGGGACGATGAGCGGACGCAGGCCCCCCTTTTCGGCGACATATTCGGCCTTGCGCGGCAGGGTCATCGCGATGCGCGCTCCCGGCTCGACAAGCGCAAACGCCTCCAGAAAAGAACCCTCGTCGGAACGGTCGCCGAACTGCCGGAGAGAGGGAACGGCGAACAGCAGCAGTATCAGCCCGTACAGGATCGCGAACCGCGGTATCTGCGCCAGCCGGCGCGCCGTGAAGAAAAGGAGGAACAAACAGACCGGCAGGAGATAATAGGGGAACTTCTTCGGAAAGAACATGAAGAAGGGCAGATAGATAAGGAGAAATCCGGCGGCGAACCGCAGGATGAAACGGTCGCGCCACTGGTCGCGCGGCACCGCGATCACGCAGAGCGCCGTGACCGCGAGGGTGAACAGCGTGAAGGTCTCCGACCAGCCCGGCACCGGGAAGGAGGAGGCGCCGTGGAGGAGCCCCCAGTTCCGCAGGAGCGGGTCTATCTCGAACCCCTGCCACCACAGGAGCGGAGTGGTCACCTCGAAGAACAGATCGTAGGTGTGCGGCAGAAGCGTCTGGGCAAGCAGCGGCAGGGACAGCACGGCGAACACCGCGCCCCAGATCGCCAGAAGCGACCGCTCCTTGCGCAACGCGAAGAGGAACAGCGGCAACGCCCCCAGCGGCGTTTCCTTTATCCAGAGCGCCGCGGCGAAGGCGAGCGCCGAGAGGATCGCGTCGCGCCGCGAAGAACGCTCGACCGCGTTCTGCAGGAAATAGACCGCCGTGAGCAGACAGCAGAGCCACGGCGTCTCGACCATCCCGACCACCGACAAGTGCCAGCCCCACGGCAGGAGGAGCCACAGCGCGGCGGCGATGAGTCCCGCCCGCGCCGTCAAGCCCGACCGGACCGCGAGCAGGTAGAGAAGGGGCGGAATGGCGGAGGAGAAGAGCGTCGTGACCAGCCGTACCGCGTAAAGCCGGTCGAGACCGATTTTGATGAACAGTGCGGCGATATAGTTGAACAGCGGCGGAAAAAAGAACAGATCACTCTTCCCGTAGAGATCGAACCAGCCGCCGTCGCGGGCGAGGTTCTGCGCGGTCCATGCGTAGGCCGCCTCGTCGTAGGGGATATTCATGAACGGGAGGGAGACGCCGTGGATCAGCAGCGCGGCGGCAAAGAGGATAAGCGCCGTCCGTTTCATGCGGCCCTAATAAATAAAAGGTATGATGCGGCGCCGTTCGGCCGGATAATCGGGGAAGGTACTGCGGTACCACGCCCGGTGGGAGTGGGCGCGCGGCACGAGATTCGCGGCGGTGAATACGGCGAAGGCAAGGCCGGCCCACGACCAAGTGAGGATCGCCCAGCCGGTCCATTCGAGCAGTTCGCCGAAGTAATTGGGGCTCGCGACGAAGCGGTGCAGTCCCGTCATCGGCACTTTGTAGCCCGTCTCGCCCGGCTTGCGGAGCCTCCGCAGGACCTGATCGCTGTGGAGATTGATGACGAACCCGGCGATGAATACCGCCAGCCCCGCGATGAAACGGGGATCCCACAGCCACGAGATATCGTAACTCGCGCGGTGGTAGAGCCACCAGCCGTTCACCCAGCCGTTCATCATATTGAACATCACCGAGAAAAGGACGATGACCACCGGCGTCCCGCGGCCGCCCCGCATGAGGAGCGGAAAGAGGAAGGTGCGCTGGATATAGTGCAGCTGCCAGATGCAGAGGAAGACCGTGCCGACCAGCGTGATCGTACCGGTCGCATAGAGCGCCGTGATGGTGAGGACCGCCGGCAGTTCCATCGCGACCCAGCCGGGACGGGCGGGCATGAGCGGGCCCCAACCGGCGTGGGTGTGGCGGCCGTAGGGGACGGTGATGAAGTAGAGGGCGACGAAGACGAAGGCGGCCGAGGCGAACTGGGCCGTCAGCAGGATGTCGTAGAGGGCGTCGAGCGTCATGATGCCTCCGTGAGCGGTGGTTCCGGTTGGCGCAACTCTTCGTCGAAACTATAGTTTCGCGGAGACATTTTGCAAATCTTTATATCTTTTTCCCGCCGCTGCGAAGAATATGCTGTGATGCCAACTTGAAGACGATTTTACCAAAAAACAGGGCGATCATCTCACACAACGCGCAAGGCAGCCGTTGTCCTTACCCTCGGGGTCGATGTCGCCGCTGACGAAACTGACTCTCCATGCGCCGTTGCTGACGTCCAAAAGGAACGAAGACGACCACAAATGGATGCCTTTACCGTCGCCCAGCGCGGAGTATGATTCGGCACTACCATCACAACGGCAATCTTCTCGCAAACATTCCATAGTCAAGCAATCAGGGTCGGATATCTGACATGCCCCGCCATAGGTGCTGCCGGGACAGTTGATGATGATCTTTCTCAGCTCATTGATGTTCGGCAGTCGGGCACCCATTGCTATGCAGTAGTCCACGGCTTCCTGCCAGTTCATCATTTCTTCTGACAGTGTGGACCATTCAAGGCCGGCGTAGGTCTGATCGGTGACCCATGTGGGAGTGGTGTCGGTGTCGGGCTGTTCGGATTCGGTATCGGGTTGGGAATCGTCATCGACCGAATCGCTACCGTCATCCCCTCCACACGCCACCATTAGCATCAGCGCCGCAACGAGCAGAAAATACTTGGCCATAGCCGCCCCCGAGTATCGATAAGACTCAATATGTCGACGGCATCGACACATCAGGAAAACATGTCGAAAAAAAGTGCAAAAATCGACACATCGCCCCCTGCCCCATGCCGCGCTATTCCGTAAGCACCCTTATCAGTTCGGGATTCGTGTAGATCACATCTCGCCCGTGCTTCTCGCTTTTCAGAAGTCCGATCGACTCCAATCGTTGAAGATAGACCGCCGCCGTCTGCCGCTTGGCGATCCCCGCCTCGACCACGAACGGTATCTTGCAGTACGGCTGACGGAAGATCAATTCAACCAGTTCTTTTGAATATATCTTCGGTAGTTCCCGTCGGCAGTGCTCGGTGGTTTTTTCAAAAAGATCGCGGATCGCCCGGATACGCGCCGTTGTCCAAAGCGCCGTTTCTTCCACGCCCTGCAACATGAAAAGCAACCAATTCTCCCAGTCGCCATTCTCGGTCACGCCCCGCAACAAGCGATAATAGTCCATTTTGTGCTGGATGATAAAACGACTGAGATACAGGACCGGGATATTCAGTAATCCGCCGTGAATAAGGTAAAGAATGTTGAATATCCTTCCGGTTCTCCCGTTGCCGTCGATGAACGGGTGAATAGCCTCGATCTGATAGTGCGCGGCCGCCATCCGTATGAGCGGGTCAGGACCATCGGCCGATCGCAGGAAACGGTCAAGTTCGTCAAGTTTGTCCCGTAATCCTTTTCCGCCCTGCGGCGGCGTATAGGTTATGGTACCGGTAAGTCGGTTGCCGATGTAGACCTGTTCTCCCTCTGCGCGAAAAGAGACTTTTTCGTTCCTCAGTTCTCGACAGATATCCTCCAGGAGCATCACCGAGAACTTCCCGGCGGTCACTTTCTCAAAGCCATGTCGCAGGGCGGTCCGGTAGCGAAGCACTTCTTTGGTCTGCGGATCGGTCGGGCGGCTCTCATCAAGCGCGGCCCGGAACAGTTCATCCTGTGTAGTAACGATATTCTCTATCTCGGAACTGAGCTTTGCTTCCTGCAGCGGTATCGCGTTGATGAGAATGGTCTGATCGGGTATAAGTCCGCCCGCACCTTTGAGTTCGCCGAGCGCCCGCGTCGCGGCCAAACAGCGCTTCAGCACCGGGGTAGTTTCCAGTACTGCGGTCGAAGGTATTGAGGGAAGGTTGTCGTACGGGATCCTCGGATCAAAGGGCATACTAGCAAGTCCTCTTCTTGTCGCAATGCATTTTCCTCGATTTTCTTCTGAAAGTCAACGCTATCGCACTGTTTTTTAACCTCCCTTTTTCTTGAGTTTTTCGCCCCGTGCCGGTATCATCCGGCCGGTCGTTTTTTTTATGGCGGTATTCGGCGATGACCGAAGAGCGGCTCCTGCAGGAGCGATTCGTTCTGGTGCGTCAACTCGGCGCGGGCGGTATGGGCGAGGTGTGGCTTGCCGAGGACCGCGAACGCAACGAGACCATCGCCCTCAAGATGATCAAGAACAAAGGACTCCTCAAGCGGGCCGAGATCAAGCGGTTCCGCGGCGAATTCAACATCGTCCGCTCGATCCGCAGTGAATATGTCGTCAAGATGTACGACTTCTACGAGGACAAGAAAGAGGCCTTTTTCACGATGGAGTTCGTCGAGGGACGCACCCTCGCGGCGCTGAAAGGCTCGAAGCTCCCCGATGTGATACGGCTCTTCGTCCTGCTGACGCGCGGGCTACTCGACCTCCACAACTACAATGTCGTCCACCGCGACCTCAAGCCCTCCAACATCGTCGTTACGGCGCAGGACACGGTGAAGATACTCGATTTCGGGCTCGCCTCGCTGCGGATGATGCACCTCACCGAGAAGAGCGGCACCGCCCGCTACATGGCCCCCGAGGTCTTCCAGAGTAGTGTCATCGACCAGCGGAGCGACCTCTACAGCCTCGGGCTCATCTTTTACGAGACGCTCACCGGCGAATATCCCTTCCCCGCGCCGCCCGGCACCCTCGCCCCGGCGGGACTCGCCCCGGATACCATACTCTTCCCCGATACGCTCGACCGCGACATGGTGCGCATACTCAAGAAACTGCTCCGTCCCGAGCCGGAGGAGCGGACCCCCGACGCCCTCACGCTCCTCAACGAACTGGAGGAACTCGAAAGCCGCCTCAAGATCGACGCCGCCGGCAGGAAACCGGAGCGACTGCGCCGCATCCGCATCCATGAACCGGAATTCATCGCGCGACGGGCCGAAACTTCCCGCGTGCTGGCCATGATAGACAACTTTCTCGCGACCGGTCTGGACGCCACGGTCATCGTCGAGGGAGAGCGCGGCGTGGGCAAAAGCCGGTTCCTCGACGAGGTGCGCAACCGGATGGCGTTCCGCGACATCGGCGCCATCGCGGTGTCGGCCGCCGAGACGCAGAATCTGGTCGCCGATCTGCTCCGGGGCGTCTGGGACATATCCGACCGCGAGATACGCTACCAGATCGCGGTGAAATGGGGCGGTCTGATACTTACCTACTTCCCCGAATTTCACGGCTATCCCGAATTCCGGCGCCTTACCGCGCCGCCCGGCGACGGCGAAGGACCGATCGAGGAGGATCTGCATCGCGTTCTTTCGATAGTGGGCGACATCATCGAGATCGCCGCGAAACGACGGCCCCTGCTGTTCCTGCTCGACAACTTCAACGAGATAGACAAACGGTCGCTCGCCATCGTACAGGAACTCTACGCCCGCGCCGAGAACTACCGCAAGGTCTTCACCCTGCTGACGGTCACCACCGAGAACGCCGTCTCTTCCATCGAGTTCCCGGCCCACGCGCGGGTGATGCTTCCCGGTTTTTCGCCCGCCGAGACGCGCGATTTCGTCGAATCGTGTCTCCAGACGCCGCGTAAATACATCGACGAGGAACTCTTCCTGTGGCTTTACCGGATGAGCGGCGGCGTGGTCAAAACGGTGCTGTCGCTTCTGCACATGCTGGGCGAAGAGGGCTTCATCGCGCGGTCGGGCGACCGGGTGGCGTTCCGCAGCGACATTCTCGAGAAGGAGAACCTCGACTTCCTGTTCCGGCGCAAGATATCGTCGCTTTCGGAAAAGCAGCGGCTGATCCTCAATATCGCCTCGATCTACCGGAAATTCACCACCCGCGAGGCGATGCGGTCGGTGGTCGGCGACCGGATGACCGACGACGAGTTCGTCTACAACCTCGACCTGCTCAAACTCAACTATCTGCTCGAGGAATACAAGAACGGCAAGATGCGGCTGGTCAACGCGCGGCTGCAGGCGATGGTTTATCAGGCGATGCCGGCCGACGAGCGGCGGCGCCACCATCTCCACCACGCCGAGTATCTGATGACCAGCAATCCGCTGGAGGAGACCAACACCTACGCTTTCGCCGCCCACCACTTCCTGCGCGGCGGCCGCCCCGAAACGGCGCTCACCTGCTACCTCCGTTCGGCGAGTCGCGCCTTCTTCCACCTCAACACCGAACTGACCGGCAGTTTCCTTGACGAGGCGCTGACGATAGTCCGCGACAATCCCTACATACTCGAGATGAAAAAGAAGACGGCGGTCAGCCTCTTCGCCGGCCGTATCTTCTTCCGGCTCGGCATCTACGGCCGGGCGATCCCTCTGCTGGAAGAGGCCTACGCCACGTGGAAGA
>ERZ1645192.1160-NODE-1160-length-22175-cov-29.475859_pt1 | contig 22175 bp, 18 predicted proteins | sample MGYA00575354_ERZ1645192 | MGnify/ENA primary metagenome ERZ1645192 (study PRJEB40844, sample SAMN11349763) | freshwater sediment metagenome | isolation source: river sediment | host: Sediment | place: India: Faizupur Khadar , New Delhi | collected 2017-02-21 ... | reverse complement strand
CCCCTCTCCGTTCCTCCGTCACCCGCCGCCGTCCGTCGTTCCGTCGTTCCGTCGTTCCGTCGTTCCGTCGTCCCGTGGCTTCGTCGCCCCCTCGCTCCCTCGCTCCCTCGCTCCCTCGTACCCAGCACAGAGGCCCCGCGTTCACTCGGACACTGCGCTCGGGTACACTTCCCCGGCCATGACCGACCAGGAAGATTTCGCATCCCTTCTGGGCCAGTTCGAGCGTGCGCACGCGGGACCGGCCAAGGCCGTGCCCCAGGTGGGCGACCGCGTCCGGGGCCGGGTCCTGTCCATCGGCGCCGAGCGCGCCTTCGTGGACCTCGGCTCCAAGTCCGAGGGCACGATCGACGTCGCGGACCTGACCGACCCCGAGGGCCACGTGACGGTCGGGGTCGGGGACCCCGTCGAAGCGGTCGTGCTGAGCCGCGACGACCAGAGCGGCACCCTCCTGCTGGGGCGCGGCGCGGGGCATCGCTTCCACGACAGCGGCGAGCTCCAGCAGGCCTTCCAGAGTCAGCTGCCGGTGGAAGGGGTCGTCACCGGCGTCACGCGTGGCGGCGTCGAGGTGCAGGTCGCCGGGCAGCGTGCCTTCTGCCCCGCCTCCCAGCTGGACAACCGCTTCGTGGAGGACCTCCAGTCCTTCGTCGGGCAGCGGCTCACCTTCCGGATCACCCGGTACCAGGGGGGCAAGCACAGCAACGTGGTGGTCTCGCGCCGGGTCCTGCTCGAGGAGGAGCAGCGGGTGCGCGTGGAGGAGATGCGGGCGCGGCTCGAGGTCGGCGCCGTGCTGCGGGGCACGGTGACCTCCATCAAGGACTACGGGGCGTTCGTCGACCTGGACGGGATCGAGGGGATGGTGCACGTGAGCGAGCTCGCCCACGGCCGGGTCGCGCACCCCCAGGACGTCCTCAGCGTGGGTCAGACGGTGGACGTGTCCGTCCTGCGCATCGAGAAGACCGGCAACCCCAAGCGCCCCGATCGCATCGCCCTTTCGATCCGCGCCCTCACCCCCGCCCCTGGGAAGGAGCCCGTGGACGCCGAGGCCCTGGCGCGGGCCACCGAGCGCAAGAGACCGAGCGAGGGCATCGGCTCCTTCGGCGAGCTGCTGCGGGAGACCCTCGACCGCGCCCGGAAGTGACCGGCCCCACACCCGGGAGGACCTCTCCCGGGTGTCGGACCCTCCTTCCCAGAGCCCTGCGACCCGGCGCGACCCGGCGCGCGCCGGGGTCAGTCGCGCGGGTACCCCACGGACTGCGCCAGGACGACCTGCTGCCTCGGCCCGAGACCCAGCGCGGCCGCGACCGCCTGACGGTCGACCGAGCCCCGCACGACCGTCGCCAGCCCCGCGGAGGCACAGTAGAGGTACACGTTCTGCGCGATGAACCCCGCGTCGGTCGCGGCGTAGAACGACTGCTGCTCGGCCGCCGCCCCGGTCATGCGGTCCAGGTTGGCCACGTACACGAGATTCACCGGGACCTGCGGCACGAAATCCTGGGTCCCCGTGAGCGCGCGGATGTCGCGCGCCGCCACGCGTTGCAGGGTGTGAGCCACCGGGTCGAAGCGGTAGGCGCCGTCCGCCAGGGCCACGTAGACGTCGATCTCGCGCCAGTCCCGGGCCGAGGGCGCGGTCCGCTTGCCCGACTCGGGGCGATTCACGCCGGCCGCCGCCCAGAGCAGGTCCGACAACACCTGGGGCGGAAGCGCCCTGGTGCTGAACTCCCGGGTGGAGTGGCGCGCGCGCAGCGCCTCCATGAGCGCCATGCCGCCCTCGGTTCGCGGGGACGGCAGCACCACCCCTTCGGCCGGCCCACCGGAAACCACGCCCGCGATGCTCATCAGCAGCACTCCCGTCCACAGTCTTCCGCGCATGCTAACACCCTCCTCCAGACGTCTTCACCCGCCGGCCCCTTGTCCGATAAGATTAGACAATCCTTATTCACAAGCCTCGAGGTATTCGCGATGCCCACCTACGATTACCGGTGCGACTCTAACGGACGTGTGGTCGAGGTCAACCATCGGATGAGCGAGGAGGTCGCCAACTGGGGCGACCTTTGCGCACGCACGGGGACGGACCCTGGCGACACACCGCTCGACGCCCCCGTGAAGCGCCTCGCGACCGGCGGTCACGTGCTCACCGGGGGGGGACGGAGCACCGCACCGGAGCCCTCCTGCCCGACCGGCTCGTGCTGTGCCGGTGGATTCTGCGGTCTGAACTGACCGACGGACCGCCGAGCGGGTCCATCCAAAGGCTGAGCTTGCCCGTCCGAAAGGCGGCCGGGAACCCACCCGGCCGTTCTCCTTCCCTTCTCGCAAGGACGCCGCCTCATGTGGTTCAAGAACCTTTCCCTGTACCGTTTCCTCCAGCCCTTTGCCTGGACCCCGGAGGAGCTCGACGCCCGCCTCGCCGCCCGCGCGTTCCGTCCGACCACGGAGCTCGAGGCGCAGTTCACCGGGTGGGTCTCCCCCCTCGGGGAGGACCGCCCGCCGGGCGTGCACGCCGCGGGGGGATACCTCGCGTTCTGCGCCCGCACGGAGGAGAAGGTCATGCCCGCCGCCGCGGTGCGGGACGCGGTGTCCGCCCGGGTGCGGGAGATCGAGCAGCGTGAGGGGCGACCCGTGCGCGGGCGCCGGCGCGCCGAGATCAAGGACGACGTCATCTTCGAGATGCTCCCCCGCGCCTTCACCCGCAGCCGCGTGAGCCACGCCTGGGTCGACCCCGGCGCGGGCTGGCTCGCGGTCGACGCCGCGAGCCCGCGCAAGGCGGAGGAGATGATCACCTTCCTGCGGGAGACGCTGGAGACCCTGCCGGTGATCCCCCTGGCGGTTGCGAGCGCGCCCCACGCCGTGATGACCGGCTGGCTGACCTCGGGGGAGATCCCTCTCGACTTCCACGTCGAGGACGAGTGCGACCTGCTGGACCCCGGGGAGGACCGGGGGACCGTCCGGGCCCGGCGTCAGGACCTGGGCTCGGAGGAGATCCGCACGCACCTGGACGCGGGTAAGGTGGTCACCCAGCTCGCGCTCACCTTCGAGGACCGGCTGAGTTTCGTCCTCGACCAGCGACTGACGGTCAAGCGCCTGAAATTCCTGGACATCGTGCAGGAGGCGGCGCGCGAGGTGGACGCCGAGAACGCGGCCGAGCGCTTCGACGCCGACTTTGCGGTGATGAGCCTGGAGTTGGCGCGCTTCCTGCCCCGCCTGGTGGAGGCGTTCGGCGGCGAGGCCCCGCGCGACGGCTGACGACCATCCCCGCACCCGGGGTCGGCGCCTCAGCGGAACGGGGTCGGCGCCTCAGCGGTGCGGGGTCGGCGCCTCAGGGAAACGGGGTCAACAGGAGGCGCCCGGGCAGACCCGGGCGAGGTCGGGCGTGCGCGCGAGGGAGTCCGCGACCTGGCGGCGCAGCTCGTAGGCCACCGGCTGGTTGATGAGGAGCGCGAAGGGCTCCCAACGCCCGGCCCGCTGCACGTAGCCGGCGTAACAGCTGATTCCGCGCAGCGTGCCGGTCTTGGCCCGGATCCGCTCGTCCTGCGCGGGCAACAGCTCCCGATAGGGTGCGAAGAGCCGCAGCACGTCGACCAGCTGGCGCGCGCTGAGCCGGTTGCCACGGGAGAGCCCGGCGCCCTCCTCCACCCGGTAGCCACGCCAGCCGAACCGCCGGTCCGCCCACGCGGCGAAGGCCTCCTGCGCCGCCTCGAGCGTGAGGGGCCGCCCGTCGCCCCGGTCCCCGAGCGCCAGGAACAGCCCATTCGCGACGAAGTTGTTCGAGTACTCCAGCATCGAGGCAATCAGCGTCCCCAGGTCGCGGCCGCTGCGATACCGGTGAAAGGCCCGCGCGCCCCGCGGCAGGGCCCCGTCCCGGTGGTCCTCGCCCACCACGACGCCCGCGGCGCGCAGCTTCGCCGCGAGGAGCTCCGCGAAGTAGCGGGCCGCGGCCTCCCCGTCCCGCAGGTTGACGCGGTGCTTCCCGGGCGGCAACTCCCGGCCGAGCTCGGCCGCGAGCGCCGTCAGGGGCGTCTGCTCCTCGGCGCTCTGCACCCCGCCCCTCGTGCGCAGGACGTGCAGCGTGTTGAAGTTCACCGCGAGCGCCGAGAGGGGTGCGTCATAGGGGTTGTCGCTCGCGGAGCGGCCAGGGATGTCGAGGCCGGCCGCGTAGCGCGTGCTGTCCGTGCCGATCCCGGCCACGCGGTCCAGACCCCGGGCCTTCACCTCAAGGGCCAGCCGGTCCAGGTCCTCCGAGACCAGGAAGGGGTCGCCGGAGCCCCGCACCCAGAGGCGCCCGTCGTCGGCCCGGTAGAGGTCCGTCTCGAACCGGTGCTCCAGGCCCCAGCGCTCGATCGCCGCGAGCGCCGTCAGGAGCTTCATCGTCGACGCGGGCACCCGCGGCTGGTCCGCCTGCCGGGCGATCACGGCGACACCCCCCTCCTCCACGAGCAGGCTCGCCTCGCGCAGGCCGAGGACCTGCGCGAGCGGGCCCGGCTCGACCGCCCCCGGCGACGCCGCGGGCAACGCGCAGCCGAGGAGGAAGCCGAAGAGGACGCGCAGGCCCGCTCTCATGCCAGGTCGGCGTGGTAGTCCTGCAGGCTCTTCACCCCCCCGCGCCCCTGGCGGGCCGCCGCGATCCCGCGCACCGCGGCGAGAGCGGCCGCCACGGTGGTGATGTAGGGGACCTTGTACTTGATGGCCGCCTTGCGGATGTAGGAGTCGTCGGAGACGCTCTGGCGCCCCGCGGGCGTGTTCACCACCAGCTGGATCTCGCCGTTCTTGATGGCGTCCCCGATGTTCGGGCGACCCTGGTGCATCTTCAGGATGGCGCCCGCCTCGATCCCCCGCTCGGCGAGGAACCTGGCCGTACCCTCCGTCGCCAGGATGGAGAACCCGTTCGCCGCGAACCCGCGGGCCACCTCGGCGAGCCCCGCCCGGTCGCGCTCCGCCACCGTGATGAGGACGGTCCCCTCGAGCGGCAGCGGCGCGTTGGCCGCCTCCTGCGCCTTGAAGTAGGCGAGACCGTAGCTGTCGGCCATCCCCAGCACCTCGCCGGTGGAGCGCATCTCCGGACCGAGCAGGGGGTCGACCTCGGGAAACATGTTGAAGGGGAACACGGCCTCCTTGACGCCGAAATGGGGGACCGGTCGGCTGCGCACCCCGAGCTCGCCGAGCCTCGCCCCCAGCATCGCGCGGGTAGCGAGCTGCGCCATGGGGATGTTGCACACCTTGCTCACCAGCGGCACGGTGCGGCTCGCCCGCGGATTGGCCTCGAGGATGTACACGGTGTCGTCCATGATCGCGTACTGGATGTTCATCAGGCCCACCACGCCCATCTCCACCGCGATGCGCCGCGTGTATTCCTCGATCGTCTCCACGTGCTTGCGCGGGATCGAGACCGGCGGGATCACGCAGGCCGAGTCACCCGAGTGGACCCCCGCGAGCTCGATGTGCTCCATGACCGCCGGCACGAATGCGTCGGTGCCGTCCGCGATGGCGTCCGCCTCGGTCTCGATGGCGCTGCGCAGGAATTCGTCGATCAGGATGGGCCGCTCGGGGGAGACGTCCACGGCCTTCGCCATGTACTCCCGCAGCATGGACTCGTCGTGCACCACCTCCATGGCCCGCCCGCCGAGCACGTAGGACGGGCGCACGATGAGCGGGTAGCCGATGGCGCTCGCGACCGTGAGCGCCTCGGAGAGATCGTGGGCCATGCCGGAGCGCGGCTGGGGGATGCCCAGGCGCTCCATCAGGGCCTTGAAGCGCTCCCGGTCTTCGGCCTCGTCGATGGTCTCGGGGCTCGTGCCGATGATCTTCACGCCCGCGGCCGCGAGCTGCGCCGCCAGGTTGAGCGGTGTCTGGCCACCGAACTGGACGACGACCCCCTCGGGCTTCTCCTTCTCGTAGATGGCGAGGACGTCCTCGACCGTGAGCGGCTCGAAGTAGAGCTTGTCGGAGGTGTCGTAGTCCGTGGACACCGTTTCCGGGTTGCAGTTGACCATGATCGACTCGTAGCCGAGGTCACGCAGGGCGAACGCCGCGTGCACGCAGCAATAGTCGAACTCGATACCCTGTCCGATGCGGTTCGGCCCGCCACCGAGCACCATGATCTTGCGTGCCGAGCTGACCGGCACCCGGTCCTGCCCGTTGTAGGTCGAGTAGTAGTACGCCGCCCCGTCGACACCGCTCACCGGCACGGCGTCCCAGGCCTCGACCACCCCGAGCGCGGTGCGCCGCGCGCGCACGCTCTCTTCGGAGACGTGCAGGATCTGGGCGAGATAGCGGTCCGCGAACCCGTCGCGCTTGGCCCGGACCAGGAGCTCGTCCGGCGGCAACCGGCCCGCGTACGCGAGGACCTCCTCCTCGAGCTCCACCAGCTCCTTCATCTGCTGCAGGAACCAGGGCTTGATGTGGGTGCGCTCGAACAGCGCCTGGACGTCGGCCCCCTTGCGCAGGGCCTCGTAGAGCACGAACTGCCGCTCACTCGAGGGCTCCACCAGCAACTCCATGAGGGAGTCGAGGGAGCGCTCGTGGAAGTCCCTGGCGAACCCCAGCCCGTAGCGGCCGATCTCGAGCGAGCGGATGGCCTTCTGGAAGGCCTCCTTGTACGTCTTGCCGATGCTCATGGCCTCGCCCACGGCCCGCATCTGCGTGCCCAGCCGGTCCTGGACCCCTTTGAATTTCTCGAAGGCCCAGCGGGCGAACTTCACGACGACGTAGTCGCCGGACGGGGTGTACCTGTCGAGCGTCCCGTCCCGCCAGTAGGGGATCTCGTCCAGGGTCACGCCGCTCGCGAGCATCGCCGACACGAGGGCGATGGGGAACCCCGTGGCCTTGGAGGCCAGGGCGGAAGAGCGCGAGGTGCGGGGATTGATCTCGATGACCACGATGCGCCCGGTCTTCGGGTCGTGGGCAAACTGCACGTTGGTCCCGCCGATGACCTCGATCGCGTCGACGATGTCGTAGGCGTACTTCTGCAGCCGGTCCTGGACCTCGCGGGAGATGGTCAGCATCGGGGCGGTGCAGAAGGAGTCCCCCGTGTGCACCCCCATCGCGTCCACGTTCTCGATGAAGCAGACCGTGATCTTCTTCCCCTTCGCGTCACGCACCACCTCGAGCTCGAGCTCCTCCCAACCGAGCACAGACTCCTCGACCAGGACCTGGTGCACCAGGCTCGCCGACAGCCCCCGGGTGACGATGGCCTCGAACTCCTCCCGGTTGTAGGCGAACCCGCCCCCCGTGCCGCCCATCGTGTAGGCCGGACGGATCACCACCGGGAGCCCGATGCGCTCCAGCACCGCCCAGGCCTCCTCGAGGCTCGTGGCGATCTCGCTGCGCGGCATGTCGACTCCGAGCCGCGTCATGGTCTCCTTGAAGGTCTCGCGGTCTTCCCCGCGCTTGATCGCGTCGAGGTTCACCCCGATCACGCGCACCCCGTAGCGGTCGAGCACCCCGCGCCGGGCGAGCTCCGAGGACAGGTTGAGTCCGGTCTGCCCGCCGAGGTTCGGGAGGAGCGCATCGGGGCGCTCGGCTGCGATGATCTGCTCCAGGGTCTCGACGTTCAGCGGCTCGATGTAGGTCCGGTCCGCCATGCTGGGGTCGGTCATGATCGTGGCCGGGTTCGAGTTCACCAGCACGATCGAGTAGCCGAGCTTGCGCAGGGCCTTGCACGCCTGGGTTCCGGAGTAGTCGAACTCGCAGGCCTGCCCGATCACGATGGGACCGGAGCCGATGATCAGGACCTTCTTGACGTCGTCGCGTCTGGGCATGGGGGAATTCTCTCTGAAGGGGGCGGCGTGGGGCCCGAGCCGGGGCCGAGGACGCCACGTTCATAGTGGGTCGCCCGGGGGTCGTCAAGAGGGAAGCGCACACCCGGCCGTTTCGCGGCTATCATGCGGCACGCCCCCGGGCCGTGCCCAGCCACCGCGCAAGGCCGCCGCGCACGGCCGCCCCGGCAGCCCTCCCCCGCTGGCCGCCGCACCCGAAGAAGGGATCCCCCGGGGTGGAGGGAGCGAACGACAAAGGAGCGAGCCCCATGGAAAACTTCGTCTTCTACAATCCGACCCGGATCCTCTTCGGCCGGGACCAGATCGCCGCGCTCGGGTCCTACATTCCGGCGGGCTCCCGCGTGCTCGTCACCTACGGCGGGGGCAGCGTGGTGAAGACCGGGACCCTCGCCCGGGTCCACGAGGCGCTCCGCGGCTTCGAGGTCCTCGAATTCGGGGGGATCGAGCCCAACCCCACCTACGAGACCCTGATGCGGGCGGTGGATCTGGCGCGCCGCGAGCACGTGGACTTCCTCCTCGCGGTCGGCGGGGGCTCGGTCATCGACGGCACGAAATTCATCGCCGCGGCCATCCCCTTCCGGGGCGAGCCCTGGGACATCCTGGCCTCGCGCGCGAGGGTCAGCGCCACGGTGCCCCTCGGCACCGTGCTCACCCTGCCCGCCACCGGCTCGGAGATGAACCGCTTCTCGGTCGTGAGCCGCGCGGCCACCCGCGACAAGCTGGCGTTCGCCAGCGACCGCGTGTTCCCCCGGTTCTCGGTGCTGGACCCGACCCTGACCTACACCCTGCCCCCCCGTCAGGTCGCGAACGGCGTCATCGACGCCTTCGTGCACGTGGCCGAGCAGTACCTGACCTACCCCGTGGACGCGCGGGTCCAGGACCGCTTCGCCGAAGGGCTGCTCCTGACGCTCGTCGAGGAGGGTCCGCGGGCGCTCGCCGAGCCCGAGGACTACGCGGTTCGCGCCAACGTGATGTGGGCCGCTACCCTGGCCCTGAACGGCCTCATCGGCACCGGCGTCCCGGAGGACTGGGCGACCCACATGCTGGGGCACGAGCTCACCGCGCTGCACGGCCTCGACCACGCCCAGACGCTCGCGGTGCTCCTGCCGGCGATGCTGCAGGTCCGCCGGGCCGCCAAGCGGGCGAAGCTGCTGCAGTACGCCGAGCGGGTCTGGGGCCTGCGGGACGGGGACGAGGAGGCCCGCGTGGACGCGGTCATCGCGCGCACGCGCGAGTTCTTCGAGTCCCTGGGGGCGGCGACCCGGCTCTCCGCCTACGGCATCGGCGCCGAGGCCATCCCGCCCATCCTCCAGCAACTGGAGCGCCACGGGATGACCGCCCTCGGCGAGCACGGGGACGTCGGCCTCGAGGATTGCCGCAGGGTCCTGGAGCTCGCGCTCTGAGGTCCGCGACCCCGCGCCCGCTCCGGGCGGATGGGCGCGCCCGGCTCGGCGGCGCCAATCTTCCGGTCAGGCCGGGGCGCGGATTAAGCTTAGCCCCGACCGCCCTTCCATCGCTCCAGTGAGGTCTCCCATGCCGGCGCTACGCTCCCGAACCACGACCCACGGCCGCAACATGGCCGGTGCCCGCTCCCTGTGGCGCGCCACGGGGCTCACCGATTCCGATTTCGGCAAGCCCATCGTCGCCATCGCGAACTCGTTCACGGAGTTCGTGCCGGGACACGTGCACCTGCGGGACCTGGGGAAACTGGTCGCGGGGGCAATCGCCGAGGCGGGGGGGGTCGCGCGCGAATTCCACACCATCGCCATCGACGACGGCATCGCCATGGGTCACGGCGGCATGCTGTACTCGCTACCGAGCCGGGAGCTCATCGCCGACTCCGTGGAGTACATGGTGAACGCCCACCAGGCCGACGCCCTGGTGTGCATCAGCAACTGCGACAAGATCACCCCCGGAATGCTGCTCGCCACCCTGCGCCTGAACATCCCCACGGTGTTCGTGAGCGGCGGCGCGATGGAGGCCGGCCGGGCGGTGGTCGACGAGAAGGGTGTGGCGACGGCGGGCCTGGACCTCATCGACGCCATGACGGCCGCGGTCGACCCGGGAGTGAGCGAAGCGACGTTGACCGCGATCGAGCGCTCGGCGTGCCCCACGTGCGGCTCCTGCGCGGGCATGTTCACGGCGAACTCCATGAACTGCCTGCTCGAGGTCATCGGCCTCGCGCTTCCCGGCAACGGCACGACGCTGGCGACCTCGGCCGCGCGCAAGGGCCTCTTCCTCGAGGCGGGCCGGCTCGTGGTCGAGCTCTGCCGACGCTGGTACGACGAGGAGGACCGCTCGGTGCTGCCGCTCTCCATCGCGAGTCGGGCGGCCTTCGAGAACGCAATGCGCGTGGACATCGCCATGGGCGGGTCCACCAACACGGTGCTGCACCTGCTCGCCGCCGCCCGCGAGGCCGGCGCCGACTTCAACCAGGACCACATCGACGCGCTGAGCCGGGTCACGCCCTGCATCTGCAAGGTCGCGCCAAGCTCCCACTACCACATGGAGGACGTGCACCGCGCGGGCGGGATCCCCGCCATCATGGGAGAGCTGGACCGCGCCGGCCTGCTCGACCGCGGCGTGCACGCGGTGCACTCCGCCAGCCTGCGGGACTGGCTGGCCGCCTGGGACGTGCGCGCCGCCTCCCCCAACCCTGAGGCGGTGGAGCTCTTCCACGCCGCCCCGGGTGGCGTACGCACGACCGAGGCCTTCTCCTCCAGCAACCGCTGGGCGTCGCTCGACCTCGACGACGCGAACGGCTGCATCCGCTCGGTCGAGACGCCCTACTCCGCCGACGGCGGCCTGGCCATCCTCAAGGGCAACCTGGCCGTCGACGGTTGCATCGTGAAGACCGCCGGCGTGCCCGCGCACCTCGGGACGTTCCGGGGTCCGGCGCGAGTCACCGAATCTCAGGAAGAGGCCGTGGAGGCGATCCTCTCCGGGCGCATCGCACCGGGGGACGTCGTCGTGGTGCGTTACGAGGGTCCGAAAGGCGGGCCGGGGATGCAGGAGATGCTCTACCCCACCGCCTTCCTGAAAGGGCGGGGCCTCGGCCCGTCCTGCGCCCTGGTCACCGACGGACGGTTCTCGGGCGGGTCGAGCGGGCTGTCCATCGGCCACGTCTCCCCCGAGGCGGCGTCCGGCGGCACCATCGGGCTGGTGGAGGACGGGGACCTCATCGAGATCTCCATTCCCAACCGCTCCATCGAGCTCCTCGTGGACGAGGCGACCCTGGCCGCGCGGCGCGCCCGGCGCGAGGCCGCCGGCTGGCAGCCGCGCAGCCGCCAGCGCGAGGTCTCCAACGCCCTCAAGGTCTACGCCACGATGGCCCTCTCCGCCGACAAGGGCGCAGCCCGCCAACTCCCGTGATGACCGCCCGCGGTCCGGCCTGCTGCGCGCCCGGCCACCCGCCGGGCCCGGGCGGGCCTTGACCGCCACGGCCGCATCGGCCATCCACGCGACGGGCCTCGTCAAGTGGTTCGGCGCCGGCGACGGGCGCACCTATGCCGTCAACGACGTCTCCTTCGAGGCCCGCTTCGGCGAGATGCTCTACCTCGTCGGGCCTTCGGGCAGCGGCAAGACCACGCTCCTCAGCATCGTCTCCGGGATCCTGCGCCCCAACGCGGGCCGCGTGACGGTGAAGGGGACCGACATCTGGACGCTCGGCAACAGCCGCCTCGCCGAGTTCCGGCTGCAGTCGGTGGGATTCGTGTTCCAGGACTACCACCTCTTCCCGCGTCTCACGACCGCGGAGAACGTGGCCATTCCCCTCATCCTCAAGCGCCGGCACTGGAAGGCCGCGCTCGATGAGGCCCACAAGTACCTGGAGGTCGTCGGTCTCAGCGACCGGGCCGAGCTCCCGCCCGTCAAGCTGAGCGGAGGCGAGCAGCAGCGGGTCGCCATCGCCCGGGCCATGATCGCGCAGCCGGACCTCCTGATTCTCGACGAGCCGACCGCATCGCTCGACGGCGAGACCGGCCGCCGGATCCTTTCCTTCGTCCAGGCGAACGTGCTCACCGCCACCCGCGCGATCCTGATCGTCACCCACGACAGCCGCATCTACGAGTACGCGGACCGCATCATGCACATGGAAGACGGCCGGATCACGGGGCTCGAGGACGCACACCCATGAAGGGCAGACTGATCTTCTTCCTCGCCGCTGCCGGACTCCTCACGGGGCTCGCGAGCGCCTACTACTTCAACGTCCCGCGCACCCATCAGCCCCCCGCCTTCAGCCCGGCGCCGAACCCCTACCCCCGGGGCATCTACGCCAACGGGATCATCGAGAGCGCCCAGAGCAACGGCGAGAACGTGAACCTGTTCCCCGAGGTCTCCGGCACCGTCTCGGGCATCCTGGTGAGCGAAGGCCAGACGGTCACCCGGGGTACGCCGCTCCTCACCATCGACGACTCCGTGCAGCGCGCCGTGGCAGAGCAGCAGCGGGCCCAGGCCGAGGCGGCGCTCGCCCAGCTGAATGCCCTCAGGGCGCAACCTCGCCCCGAGACCCTGGCCGTCACCCAGGCCCAGCTCGCCCTCGCGCGCGCGAGCCTCAAGACCGCCCAGGACCAGTACGACAAGCAGAGCCGGCTGTACGAGACCGACTCGAAGGCGGTCAGCAAGGACACCGTGGACAACGCCGCCAACGCCGTCCGGGTGGCGGCGGCCGGCGTCGAGGTCGCCCAGCGCCAGCTCGAGCTCACCCGCGCCGGGGCCTGGAGTTACGACATCGACAACCAGCGGCGCCAGTACGACGCGCTGCACAACGCCTATCTCGCCTCCGCCGCGCAGCTCGACCGTTACACGATCAAGGCGCCCATCGACGGCGTCATCCTCTCGGTGCGGGCAGCCGTCGGCGGCTACGTCTCTCCCCAGGGCTCCTACGGCACCTACACCGGCGGTTTCACGCCGGTCATGGTCATGGGCGGACCCCAGGACTACCTGGCGGTGCGCTGCTACGTGGACGAGATCCTCGTGCCCCGCCTCCCGCCGCCCGAGCGCCTGCGCGCCGCCATGTTCGTGCGCGGCACGAGCTTCAGCCTGCCGCTCGAGTACGTGCGCACCCAGCCCTACGTGGGTCCCAAGATCGCGCTCTCGAACCAGCGCGCCGAGCGGGTCGACGTACGGGTGCTGCCGGTCATCTTCCGCTTCTCCAAGCCCGCCGGGATGGCCCTCTACCCCGGGCAGCTCGTGGACGTGTACATCGGCGAAGAGCCCGCCTCGTGACCGGCATGCTGCGGCTCGCCTTCAAGCTGCTCGTGAACGACCGCGGGAAGTTCACCGCGCTGCTCGTGGGCATCACGTTCGCCGTGTTCCTGATGGTGCAGATGACGTCGCTCTTCGCCGGGATCCTGAACAAGGCCTCGGCGACCGTCACCAACATCGGGGCCAGCGTCTGGGTCATGGACCCCTCGGTGAACACCGTGGCGAACAGCCTGCCGATGCCCGGCTACGTGCTGGACACCGCGCGCAGCGCCGAGGGTGTGAAGTACGCCGTGCCCCTGTACTCCGGGTCGGCGCTGGTGAAGCTCGGGGACGGCGGCTACCAGTCCGTGACCGTCCTCGGGCTCGACGACACGAGCCTCTTCGGACGCCCCGAGATGATGGCGGGGAAAATCGAGGACATCTACGCGGAGAGCGCCTTCATCGTCGTCCGTGACACGGAGTTCCGCAAGCTGAAGAACCCCGAGATCGGCACCGAATTCGAGGTGAACGACCACCGCGGCCTCATCGTGGGCATCGCGAAAGTCGCCTCGAGCGGGCTCTTCGGGATGCCCACGCTCTACACGACCTACAGCAAGGCCGTGCAGTACATCCCGTCCATGCGCTTCACCACGTCCTACATCCTGGTGGAGCCGAAGAGCCCGGCGGACGTCCCGGGGATCAAGGCCCAGATCGCGCGGCTCGGCTACCTGGCCCTGACGAAAGAGGAATTCATCGAGAAGATCTCCGAGTTCTACAAATACCAGACCGGCGTCGGCACGAACCTGATGCTGATGACCGTCATCAGCTTCATCGTCGGACTGTCGATCTCCGGGCAGACCTTCTACACCTTCATCCTGGAAAACCTGGAGCGGTTCGGGGCACTCAAGGCCATCGGGGCCAAGAGCCACGAGCTGGTGGTCATGATTTTGTTCCAGGCCTTCCTCACCTCGGTCACCGGCTACGGCCTGGGGGTCGGCCTGTGCGCGGTGCTCATCGGCATCGCCAAGTTCCGGCTGCCGAGTTACGCGGCAATGATCACCTACGACAACCTGGCGCTTGCGCTCCTCATGGTGGTGGTCATCGCGAGCATCTCGAGCTACATCGGGGTTCGCAGGGTGCTGCGCATCGAGCCCTTCGACATCTTCCGGGGCTGATCCGGACCGACGCGGATCATGATTCCTGGCGCTTGCGGACGGGCCTCATGATTCCTGATGCTTGCGGCCGAGCTCGGGGTTGAAACGCACCAGCCACGCCTCGATGTTTCCCTGGACGCCGGGGTCCGTCTCCACGACCGCGATGCAGGACTGGCAGAGCGGGTACTGATACCGCCGGTCGGGCCAGGCCTGGGGCGTGAAGGCCATCAGCGCGATCTTCTCGCCCTCCTGGAATTCGCGTGCGCAGCCGACGCAGTGCGTCGCCTGGAACGTGCGCTCCTTCACCGCCTTGCCGACCCGCTTGCGCGCCCTGCCCTTCGCCATCTCGCCTCCTCGTTCGCTGACCGGCCCTGCGCCGACGTCACTCCACCGCTCGTCCGATGGCGGCCCCTGCGCCGACGTCACTCCACCGCGTGCAGCCGCTGCCCGAGCATGTCCGGGGTGACCAGGGTCACGCCTCCCGGGGTGACGCGAAAACGCCGGGCATCCTCCACCGGGTCCTCGCCGACCACCAGCCCGTCGGGCAGGCGGCACCCGCGATCGATGACCGCCCGTTGCACCCGGCAGTCGCGCCCCACTTCGACCTCCGGCAGGATGACCGAGTCGCTCACCACCGAGCCCGGCCGTGTCTTGACGTTGGAGAAGAGCAGCGAGCGGCTCAGGCGCGCCGAGGAGATCACGCAGCCCCCCGACACCACGCTGTTCACCACCACGCCGCAGCGGTCCTCGTCGTTCAGCAAGAACTTGGCCGACGGCAGCTGGGCCTGGTGGGTGCGGATCGGCCACTGCTGGTCGTAGAGGTCGAGCTCCGGCGCCGGCTCCACCAGCTCCATGTTCGCGGCCCAGTAGGCGTCCACCGTCCCCACGTCCCGCCAGAAGGCCTGCTGGCCGGTCACCGGGTCGGTGAAGGGGTAGGCGTAGACCGCCGCGCGCCCGATCAGGTCGGGGATGATGCTCTTGCCGAAGTCGTGGTCGGAGTCCCGGTTGCGGGCGTCCCGGATCAATTCCTCGTAGAGGAACTCGGTGTTGAGGACATAGATCCCCATGGAGGCGAGCGCCTGCCCCGGGGAATCCGGCATCGGCCGGGGCTGCGCCGGCTTCTCCTCGAAGCCGCGCACGCGCCCGTCCCCGTCGATCGCCATCACGCCGAAGCCCTTCGCCTCCTCCAGGCTCACCTGCACGCAGCCGACAGTCATGTCCGCCCGATGCTCGCGGTGGAACAGGAGCATCGGGCCGTAGTCCATCTTGTAGATGTGGTCGCCCGCCAGGACGAAGACGAAATCGGGCCGGTAGGTGCGGATGATGTCGAGGTTCTGGTAGAGCGCGTCCGCGGTCCCGGCGTACCAGTTGTTCGAGGTGCGCTGGGACGCCGGGAGGATCTCGAGGAAGTCCCCGAACTCGCTCTGCAGCCCGGTCCAGCCCCGGACCAGGTGGCTGATGAGCGAGTGCGCCTTGTACTGGGTCAGCACGCCGATGCGGCGGATCCCGGAGTTCACACAGTTGGAGAGCACGAAGTCGATGATGCGGAACTTCCCGCCGAAGTGAACGGCAGGCTTCGCCCGCCAGCGGGTGAGCTCCTCCAGGCGCGAGCCGCGCCCGCCCGCCAGCACCAGGGCGAGGGCGTTGCGGGTGAGGCGGTTCACCAGGCGTGCGTTGGATTCGTTTTGCATGACGCCCTCCACAGGTCCTGCCGGAGCTCCCTGCGAGCCCCGGCCCTTCAGGCCAAGACGCCCCTCAGCGCGGCAGACGCGTGCCCACGTAGCGGCCCAGGTACTCGGCGAAGCTCTCCTTCAGTTCGGGGTGCGCGAGCGCGTGCTCCACCGTCGCCACCAGATAGCCCAGTTTGTCACCGCAGTCGTAGCGCTTGCCGCGGAACTGGTAGGCCATCACGGGCTCCTCGGCCAGCAGCATGGCGATGGCGTCGGTCAGCTGGATCTCGCCGCCCGCGCCCCTCTCGGTCTGCTCCAGCAGGGTGAAGATGCGGGGGGAGAGCAGGTAACGACCGACCACGCCCAGGTTCGAGGGGGCGTTGGCGGGCTTCGGCTTCTCCACGATGCGCTCGACCCGCCCCACCCGGTCGGCCACCGGCTCGGTCTTCACGATGCCGTAGCGGTCCGTCTCCAGCGGGTTCACCGGCTCCACGGCGAGGACGCTCGCGCCCCCGTGGGCCTCGTGCACCCAGGCCATCTGCTGCAGGCAGTTCAGGTCACCGCCATCGATCAGGTCGTCGGCCAGGATGACCGCGAAGGGGTCGTTCCCCACCACCGGCTTCGCGCACAGCACCGCGTGCCCGAGGCCGAGGGGCTCGGCCTGGCGGATGTAGATGCAGGCCACGTTGTCGGGCAGCACGTCCTGCACCAGGGCGAGCAGCTTCTCCTTGCCGCGCTTCTCGAGCTCGGTCTCCAGCTCGTAGGCCTTGTCGAAGTGGTCCTCGATGGAGCGCTTGTTCCGGCCGGTGATGAAGATGAGCTCCGTCGCCCCCGCCGCGACCGCCTCCTCCGCCGCGTACTGGATGAGCGGCTTGTCGACGATGGGGAGCATCTCCTTCGGGTTCGCCTTGGTCGCCGGCAGGAACCGGCTGCCCATGCCTGCGACGGGGAAAACGGCCTTGCGGATCGGTCGGGTCATCGTTTGACTCTCTGGAAAGAGGCGTATGGGACCAGACCGGAACGCCTCGCGGGCGCCGCACTGGTCCGAGACGTAGCGACGGGAATCTTCGCCAATAGATTACTCGCCAATCCTTTGCGCGACGCGTGTATTCTGGTGCACCGCAACAGGTCCCTCAATCCGGCTCGAACGCGCCGACGTAATTGCGCCGCAGCGCCGGGTCCTGCGCCTCCTTGCGCAGCAGGCAATTTCCCACCGCGAGGGTCTCGAGCTCCGTCCCCATGAAACACTGGAAGGCGTCCTCCGGCGTGCACACGATCGGCTCGCCGCGGACGTTGAAACTCGTGTTCACGATTACGGGGCAGCCGGTGAGGGCCTCGAAGGCCGAGAGCAGGGCGTGGTACCGCGGGTTGGTCTCCCGGTGCACCGTCTGGATCCGCGCCGAGTAGTCGACGTGGGTCACGGCCGGGATCTCCGAGCGCGGCACGTTGAGCTTGTCAATCCCGAAGAGCGCCTGCTCCTCGTCCGACATCGCCCGCCGCCGGCCCTTTGCCACATCGGCAACCAGCAGCATGTAGGGGCTGTCGCCGTCGAACTCGAACCAGTCCGCGACCCGCTCGCGCAGCACCGAGGGCGCGAAGGGACGAAAGGACTCCCGGTACTTCACCTTCAGGTTCAGCATCCGTTGCATCGTGGGCGAGCGCGCGTCGCCGAGGATCGAGCGGCCGCCGAGGGCCCGGGGACCGAACTCCATGCGTCCCTGGAACCACCCCAGCGCCTTGCCGTCGGCGATCTCCCGCGCGCAGACGCGCGGCACTTCGTCTTCGGGAAGCACCTCGAAACGCGCCCCCGCAGCTGTGAGCCGACGCTCGATGTCCTGTTGCGCGAACACCGGGCCGAGGTAGGACCCTCGCATCCGGTCATGACTGCCGTTGGCCTCCCGCGGCTGACCGGCGAAACCGTGGTAGGCGGAGAGCGCTGCGCCGAGCGCACCGCCCGCGTCGCCCGCGGCCGGCTGCACCCAGAGCCCCTTGAACCGCCCGTCGCGCAGGACCTTGCCGTTGGCGACGCAGTTGAGCGCCACGCCCCCCGCGAGGCAGAGGTTCTCGGCGCCGGTCTCCCGGGCCACGGAGCGCGTCAGGCGCAGCATGGCCTCCTCGGTGACCGCCTGGACCGACGCCGCCAGGTTCATGTGGCGCTGGGTGACCGGCTCGCTCGGCTTGCGCGGCGGACCACCGAAGCGCTCGTCGAACCGGCGGTTGGTCATGGTCAGGCCGGTGCAGTAGTCGAAGAAGTCCAGGTTCAGGCGGAAGGTGCCATCGGGCTTCAGGTCGATCAGGTCGTCGAAGATCGCCTGGGCGTACCGCGGCTCGCCGTACGGCGCGAGCCCCATCACCTTGTACTCGCCGGAGTTGACCTTGAAGCCGGTGTAGTAGGTGAACGCCGAGTAGAGCAGGCCGAGCGAGTGCGGGAAGTGGATCTCCCGCAGGATCTCGATCCGGTTGCCCTCCCCTTGGGCAAGGGAGGTCGTGGTCCACTCGCCGACACCGTCCAGGGTGAGGATCGCCGCCTTCGCGAACGGCGAGGGGTAGAAGGCGCTCGCCGCGTGGCTCAGGTGGTGCTCGGCGAAGAGCAGCCGCTCCTCCCAGGGGTAGCGCGGCGCCCAGCGCTTGAGCTCGCGGCGCAGCAGGTCCTTCAGGAACAGCTTCTCGCGCAGCCAGACCGGGATCGCCACGCGGAACGAGGAGAAACCCCGCGGCGCGAACGCGAGGTAGGTCTCGAGCAGGCGCTCGAACTTCAGGAACGGCTTGTCGTAGAACGCGACGTAGTCGACCTCGTCGAGCGTCGACCCGGCGTGCGCGAGACAGAACTCCACCGCGTGGCGCGGGAAGCGTGCGTCGTGCTTCTTGCGGCTGAAGCGCTCCTCCTGGGCCGCGGCGACGACCTCGCCGTCGCGCACCAGCGCCGCCGCGCTGTCGTGGTAGAAGGCCGAGATCCCGAGGATCTGCACGCCAGGTCCCCCCCTGGGCCCGAGCGACTCAGAAAAGCGTGTAGATGAAAGGTGCGACGGCCGTACCCTGGGTGAGCACGATGAGCGCACCCAGCAGGGCCAACACCAGCAGGATCGGGAGCAGCCAGTACTTCTTGCGCACCCGCATGAAACGCCACAACTCTCGCAGGAAGGACATCGCAATCGCCTTAGAACTGGTCGGACATGGACTGGGGGGGAGGCCCCGGCGGGTCGCGCACGATCCAGTAAGTGGTCGCGGCGGGGTCGCATCGCAGGCGCAGGGGGTCCTTGCCCGCGAGGCGCATGACGAGCCCGATCGGGGTCACGACGCCGTAGAAGACCACTGCCGCCATCACCGGGCTCACGATCCGCCCGAGCCGGAGCCCGAAGCGTGTCCACAGGCGGTTCGGGACCTCGAGCAGGGAGGGTCGCGCCAGGGTCACGACGGCCATCGCAGCGCTCGCCGCCAACGCCCAGTAACGCACGCCGCTGCCGCTGCCGCTGAGGACCGGTAGGAAGGCGAGAATCACAAAGACGACCGTGAATACCCAGCCGAAGGAGCGGTTGGACGAGCCCTCGACCTCGGCCTCGCGTTGCAGCGACTCGTGTGCAGTCATCCCGCGATGGGTCCCCACTTCGCCTCAGCGCCTGGCCCGATCCAGCGCGACCACGTTGCTGGGCGCGCGCTCGCCGCCACCCCTCCTCGCCTCCCCGAACTCCGGCACCAGGACCTTCAGCAGGTCGAGGAGACGCTGCTCGTCGTAGGCCGCGCAGGCCGCCTCCATCTCCTCGAGCGACCGGTCCAGCGTCTCCTGATCCACCTCGCGGACGTGTGCCAGGCGCAGCTTATCTTGCCCTGTCGGCGCCAGGCGCTCCTCCTCGTGGAACAGCTCCTCGTAGAGCTTCTCCCCAGGACGCAGACCCGTGAACACGATCGGCACGTCGACGCCCGGCTGCTTGCCGGAGAGCCGGATCATCTGCTCGGCCAGGTCACGGATGCGAACCGGCTCCCCCATGTCGAGCACGAAGATTTCCCCGCCCTTTCCCGCCACCGCCGCCTGCAGGATCAGCTGCGAGGCCTCCGGGATGGTCATGAAGTAGCGGGTGATGTCCGGGTGCGTCACCGTAACCGGACCGCCCGCGGCGATCTGCTCCCGAAAGGTCGGCACCACGCTGCCGGCCGAGTCCAGCACGTTGCCGAAACGCACCGTGATGAAACGGGTGCGCCCCTGCCCGTTCAGGTTCTGACACACAATCTCCGCGACCCGCTTGGTCGCGCCCATCACATTCGTCGGGTTCACCGCCTTGTCGGTGGAGATCAACACGAAGGCCTCGCAGCCAAAGGCCGCCGCCGTCTGCGCGACGTTGCGCGTGCCGAGGACATTATTGCGCACCGCCTCGCGGGTCTGATCCTGGAGCATCGGGACGTGCTTGTAGGCGGCGGCATGGAAGACGATGTCCGGTTGATACTCCGTGAAGGCAAAGCGCACCGCCTCTGTCTCGCGGACGTCACCGAGCCGGGCGTGAAGCACAAGATCTGGAAAGGAGCGGCGGAGCTCACGCTCGACACGGAACAGGTTGAACTCACCGTTCTCGAACACGACCAGCGCCGACGGACCGAGGCGCGCCACCTGCCGGCAGAGCTCCGCCCCGATCGAGCCACCGCCGCCGGTGACCAATACGGTCTTTCCCGCCACGCCGTCGCTGATGGAGCGCCAGTCGAGCGTCACCGGGTCACGACCCAGCAAGTCTTCGATCGACACCTCCCGCAAGTCCCGCACAGAAATGGACCCCGAGAGGGCGTCCCGCAGCCGAGGCAGCGTACGGAAGGGGATGCCTGTCCGCTCGCAGGTCGCAACGATGCGCTGCATCGTCCGCGGACCCGCCGAAGGAATGGCGATGAGGATGACCTCAATAGCGAACTTCTCGACCAGTTCCGGAATGTCCTCCGTGCTCCCCAGGACCCTGACACCATGAACCTCCCGACCACTCCTGCGCGCCTCATCGTCGACGAAGCCGACCGGCTGGTAGCCCCACTTTGCGTCCCTGCGCAGGTCCCGCACTAAGATCTCCCCCGCTCGGCCCGCACCGACAATAAGCACGCGCCGACCCGTGGCCGAGTACAGGCGACGATCCTTCATCCACCGGTAGGCCACCCTGGGGGCGCCGAGGAGCAGAGGCAAGAGGATCGCGTATAGGACGAAAACCGAGCGGGGTATGTTCTCCATGCGGGTCACCAATAGCGCGCTCGCGAGCACCGTCACCGTACCCAGCGCCGTTGCCTGCACGATCCGCAGAAGGTCCAGCATTGAAGCAAACCGCCAAACGCCCCGGTAGAGCCCCATGCTCCAGAAGAACACGGCCTGTACCGTGACCACCATCGGCAAGAGCGACAACGCCTGCTCGAGATACCCCGCAGGAATCTCACCAAGATTGAAACGCAGCCAGAACGCACCTAGCCAAGCCGCCGGTACCATTATCACGTCGTGCGCAAAAGCAGCCGCACGATGCCGCAGCCGGATGAACCACGCCCACCCCACCCCGGTCGCCGCCTCTTGAGCCATCCCTTAACCCGCCTCCCCCACTCGTCCCGGAACCCAATGACAGTTCGCAATGTCCCTTGGAGGGACGACATGGGAACTTCGCTGCCGGGCCCTCCGACCAGCAGGACATAGGGCAGCCAATGCTCGGCGAGCGCCCAAGGGTCGATGCCCCGGTTCGAGAGTGGCCGGTCGACCTGCTTCACGGCGTGCTTGGTATGCGGCCCCCTGGGCCAGCGCCAGCCCCTGGCCGATGGCGTCCACCACGAGCGAAGTGCTCGTCATCGCCTCGAGCCTGCGAGTACGAACCTGCCTGTCGAGACGGACCTCACGGCTGGACCTCCGGCGGCGGAGGCGGCATAAAGCGGTCGACGAGGATGAACACGGCCATCATCAGCAGGGCGGCGAGGCCGCCGTGTGACCCCATGACCGTCAGGAAATCCGAAACGGCTAGGTTCATCGCCGCCACCAGCACAAGGCCGGCGGCCACCGCGGACAGCGCCGGCCGGACTCGCCGCATCAGCCAGACTGCCGCGATGTCGTAGAGGAGCACGAGCACCACGGCCAGCATCAGTCCAGGGACGCCGATGTACGCGGGGTAGAAGAGCATGAATCCGGTCGGGGCCGTGCTCGTGCTGGTGCGGTCACCGCTCGAATAGATGAACCCGTACTTCCGGTAGACAATCTCCGGCATATTCACGAGGTTGCCGCCCAACCGCCCCGCCATCGGGATGCCGGCAGCACCGGGGGACCCCTCGGTCTCCACGAACATGTCGTGCCAGGAGGCCACCTGAAGCGGGACCACCATAGCGCGGTTGACGATTGCCTCGACGAAGGTGAGTCCGCGCAGAAGGATCTTGCGCAGCGCCCGTTCGATCCGGCCCACCTC
>ERZ1645192.1159-NODE-1159-length-22191-cov-7.437297_pt1 | contig 22191 bp, 27 predicted proteins | sample MGYA00575354_ERZ1645192 | MGnify/ENA primary metagenome ERZ1645192 (study PRJEB40844, sample SAMN11349763) | freshwater sediment metagenome | isolation source: river sediment | host: Sediment | place: India: Faizupur Khadar , New Delhi | collected 2017-02-21 ... | reverse complement strand
CAGTATTCCACCAGCCTGTCGGCGGTGGCGCGTAAATCCATCGGCCCATCGTCGGTCATCGCGGTGTCCCAGGAGCAAAGCTGAACCTCGTAGATGTGCATCGGTTTTTCGTGGGTGTTGATTGCCGCTCGTTTGTCCATCCATTCTGCGTCTGAGAAAGGAAAGCTGAACGGGTCGGTGACGATGTTGGCCGAATGCGGCCGGAGTTCGCCCGAAAAACCGTAGGGGTCGGAATGGTACACGCGGGAGCCGTCTGCGCCTTCGATTAAGTACTTATAAAGATGCCCGGGCTTAGCGGTTTTTGAAAGCTGGTGCCAGACGCCCTGTTCACATTCCATCGTGCTGGTTTCGTCCCAGCCGTTAAAATCGCCGACCAGCGCAACGCGTTTGGCGTTTGGCGCAAACACGGCGAAACGGACGCCGGAGCTTTCAACATGGGCGCCAAAACGGGAAAAAGCATGAGTCTCGCTTCCCTGTTTGTAGAGGTAGAGAAGTTCGGAATAGTCACCCATATCGTTTCACACCCACCTTCGATTGATTAGTATATTATAGCATGCCGACAATTCGATTCCAAATGCCGCGTCGATAAATTTACGAAATAGCACAAGATTTGTCATGTTTTTTTTAAACCCGATGCTTTTTTAAGCGCGTGCGTGGGGAGGGGGGCGAGTGTTGCAAAACTGAAGATAAAATACTATGATAGAGTCAAGTCATGATTTATCATTTATGCCATTTTTAAACGGAGGAAATGAAAGGATTATGGAACCAATCGGAAGAACGACATGGGTGATTCCCGATATGTTCTGGCCCAAGAGCTCGGCGCCCGGTGTATACGTCAGCCACGAGGAAATCTGCGTGCTGAATGCATCCGAACAGCCCTGCGAAGTGGATATTGAGCTTTTCTTCGAGGATCATGAACCGATGGTGCTGGACGCCGAATGCGCGGCCCGGCGCACCAAACATATCCGGATGGATACCATGCTGGACGAGGGCGGCCGGAACATTCCGCGCGGCGTGCCTTACGCGGCGGTCATCACCTGCTCGGTGCCCTGCGTGGTGCAGTATACGCGTTTGGACGCCAGCCAGTCGGCCAACAGCCAGATGACCACCATGGGGTTCGGCATCTACTAAAAAAGCGCCGCGGAATACACAGCGCCGGATATTCGGGAAAAATGTCTCTTTCTATTCCAGAGAGAGCCCGTGCTTTAGGTGCACCAAAAAGTCCTGTACGTTCGTGACGATGGATTTTACAGCCAGCGAACCGCGGTCGCGCAGTTTGTTGACGGCAAATTCGGCGATGTCCACCGTGTAGAAATTGACCTGTCGGATGACGCCGTCTTTTACGGTATACGACGGGGTCATGTTGCCGGTGGCGATGGTGTGCAGCTGGGTGGCAAGACCGATGACCGTGGTGGCGCCTGAGATGACGGCGCGCATGCGGGCCTGACATTCATAGACATTGCCGATGACTTCGGGCAGAGGGCCGTCGTCACGGATGGAGCCGCCGAGGATATAGCCGATGTTGTGTTTTTCCATAGCGTACATGATGCCCTCGCCGATGTTTTTCTCGCGGATGAAGTTTTTGATGCTGCCACAGGCACGGACCTCGTTGATGGTCTGCAGGTGATGGTAATGCCCGTTGGGGATGCTCTCCTGCGTGTAGATATCCTGTCCCAAAGCGGTCTTTAGGTAGCTGGCTTCCAGGTCGTGCGTGGCCAGCGCGTTGCCCGCGAAAATATGCTGGACATAGCCGTTTTCAATGAGGAGCTGAAAGGCTCTTCGGGAGTCGTAGTCGAACGCCACGGCCGGACCCAGCACCCACACGATATATCCGTTGTCCCGCTCATATTTTAAAAGATCATACAGCGAATCGTAATCCATGGAGTAGGACGTTTCACGCGTCCGCGATGTGCGGAAAGCAAACTCCTCCCTGTCCTTGGCCGATGACATGAAGCCGGAGGCATGCAGATAGATGCCGAGACTGCCGTTGTCCTTGCGGCCCAAAACCACCAGATCGCCTTTCTTGATGTTTCGGGCTTCCACAGCAAAGGGTTCGCCGTCCCGGACCACCACCGAGCAGTCCATACGCGAGGCCTTGATGAGGCGCCATGCGCCGTCAATTTTGATGTATTCGGGGAAGATGCTGGTGGCATGAAATTCGTCGGGCAGAATGCCGTCCGCGGACGCGGGAACCAGCACGGCGTTGGGTGCCGAGACCAGCAGTTCCTGCGAGAAATCCGGTTCCTGATAGTTTTTGGGTGTATACATGGGTTTGCCTCACTTAGGGTGAATCTTTTTTTATTTGGGGGGTTACTTGTTTTAAAAAATATTTTTGCCGAGCGCCGAGAGAATCAGGCTGACGGCCAGTTCGCCGGTCACGTTGCTGTGGTCGGTGATGGGGTTTAACTCCACCATATCCAAACCCAGCATACCGCCGCTGGCGTACAGCATCTCCATCAAAAGATGCGCTTCGCGGTAGGTGATGCCGCCCTTCACGGGCGTTCCGACGCCGGGGGCTTCTTTGGGCGAAATCACGTCCAAATCAAAGCTCATATGAAAACCGCGCGTGTTTTTGCCGGCAATCTCAATCGCCTGCCGCACGGTTTCGCGCATGCCGTATAGGTCGATATGCTGCATGGTGAACACGGTGATACCCGACGCCCGCATCAAATCGGCTTCGGCGGGGTCCAAACTTCGCGCGCCCAGCACAACCGTGTTTTCCGGCCGGATAAAGCCGTCACCCGCAGGCAGAAAGGACGCGAGCGAATCGGTCTCCACGCCGGTGATGGAAGCCAGGGGCATACCGTGCAGATTGCCGCTGACCGAGGTTTTCATGGTATTAAAATCGCCGTGTGCGTCGGCCCAGATGATGCCGATATCCTTAAAGTGGCTTTTGGCGGCCAGCGCTGAGCCGACGGCCAGAGAATGGTCGCCGCCGAGCACCAGCGGGAAATGTCCGTCCGCATAGGTGCGGCGAACCGCGGTAAAGAGGTCGGCGTTGACCTTGACGATGGTGCTCAGAAGGTCCAATCGCGCACTGCCGGTCTGAACCTGCGTTTCGGGCACGGGGACAGTGATGTCGCCGACATCCCGAACGCTGAGCCCCAGCTCTTTCAGCTGTTTATCGAGGCCGCTGTATCGGATGGCCGAGGGGCCCATATCCACGCCGCGGCGGTTGCCGCCGTAATCCATCGGGACGCCGATGATATCGATAATCGTTTCTTTCACGTGTGTTTTCTCCTTACGCTTCGGCTTCATTATATCACAACCCAAGCGCAAAGAAACGCATAAAAGCAGGATAAAGGCGCAAAAATGTATATGGTTAGCATACCTAAATATATGGTGTCAAACCGCGGCGAATTTGATATAATGGGAGCAATATGGACGGAGGGAAACGGCGATGGACGGGAAAAAGAAGCAGGCGGCAAAATGGATTTACTTTTTGTATATTTTCGTGATGGTGTTGCTGTGCACGCTGTCGGTGGTGCTGCCGCACGGCCAAAACGACTTTAATCGCGGGGTGACCATTTATTATCCGGCGGCGAACAGCGAGATGGGTCAGGATTTCACCGTGAATGGCTCGGTCTACGCCAGAGACGGCATTACTTCGGCCGAGATGGTGTTTCTTCCCTCGGGCGAGACTTTCCCGATTGCGCGCGAGACGATAACCTATCACGGGAAAACGCTGCTGACGCTGTCCACGTTTAAAAACGAAGTGGCGCTATCGGGCGAAGGGCCGACCGATATGCAGGTCAATATCACGACCGAAACGGGGGAAACCTTTACACTGGACGCACTGGCGTTTGACGTGAAGCAAGGGGCCTCGGCGGTGGTTTTCAAAATGTTCTCGCCCATGCACCTTATCCCCTTAGGCGTGCTGGTCGCCGTCTTTTTCCTGATGCTGTGGCTGTACCGAAAGAAACCTTCCGAGAAAACACGGGTGACGCTGTTTATCATCATCAGCCTTCTGGTGATGGGGTGCGACGTTTCTTTAAAAAGCTGGATGCTGAGCAAGGGGCTTTTGCGCGCCAGTTACGACCTTATCCTGCATATGTGCGACATATCGGGCTTTCTTCTGCCCGTTCTGCTGTTCATGAAGGACGGAAAATCGCGGGTGGCGCTGTTTAACCTGATGTTCATCTGGGGACTGGGCGGCGCGGCCATGGCCCTGCTGACGCCCGAGATGGGCGGCTATGCGTTCCCCAGCCTGTATTACTTCAACTTCTTTATCAAACACGGCATGATTGTCATCGGCGTGCTAATGGCGATATTCGTGGACGGCTTGCGGCCCAGCTTAAAGAAAATGCCGACGGCGATCGGCCTTAGCACCATCATGGTGGCGGCCATCTATGGACTGGATCGGCTGGCGGTGCTTCTGCCGCCGTTTGAGCCCGGCAACTATATGTTTCTGTCCTATCCGCCCACCGGCGGCTCGCTGATTGACCTTCTGGTCAAAATTTTCGGCCCATCGCCGTATTACATCATCGGGCTCATCATCGTGGCCGTCATCGTCTATACGGCGCTGTGGGTGCCGTTTGCGGTCGGCGGGGCAGTGAAGCACAAGAAGAAAAGCTGATTTCATAAACAAAAGACACAGGCGCTTCCGTTTGGGAGCGTCTTTTTTCTGTGCGCCGCAGGAACGGGAGATTTCGATGAAGGAACAAAAGAAAAATATCGCGGGCGCTAATGTTTCTTCAGCCTTTTTTTCGTTTATTTGTTTTTATGGATACGAGTCATTATAATGAGGGATATGGAGCCGAACAGCTCGAACTTTCGGAGGAAATATGCAGGATTATTCGCTTTTTGATATTATCGGGCCGGTGATGATCGGGCCCAGCAGCTCGCATACGGCGGGCGCCAGCAAAATCGGCCATATGGCGGCGCAGGTGTTTGAGGGCGAAATCGCCGCCGTAGAATTTTACCTGCACGGCTCGTTTTATAAGACCGTGAAGGGCCACGGCACCGACAAAGCGCTGCTGGCGGGCATCATGAAGATGGAGCCCGACGACGTGCGCATCAAGGACGCGTTTAACATCGCCGACGCGCGCGGTATCCAATACCGTTTTTTTGAAGCGGATTTAGGCGAAGTGCACCCCAACACGGTGAAGATTGTGATGACAGGCAAGGATGGACACGTTGAGACGGTGGTGGGGTCCTCCATCGGCGCGGCAAAAATCCTGATTACGCAGATCGGGGACACCGACGTGGAGGTGGATGGAGATTACTGCACGCTGATCACCACGCATATCGACAAACCCGGCATGATCGCCAAGGTCAGCACCATTCTGGCCCAGCACCGCATCAACATCGCCTTTATGAAGGTGTTTCGGCAGAACAAGGGCGACACGGCCAGCCTGATTGTGCAGGTGGATGCTTTTCCCGGAAGCGACGTGTTAAAAGAGATTGCGCAGATTGAAGGGATTCAATCGGCCAAAATGATTCGGGCGCTGGAGGGCTGAAGAGACGATGAGCTTAACGATAAGAAACGCGGGCGATGCGATGGCAATCTGCGAGAAAAACGGATGGCGGCTGCACGAAACCGCGCTGGCCTATGAACTGGCCAAGGGCACCGAGAGCCGCGAAGATATCCTGACCAGAATGGGACGGCATTTTTCGGCCATGCAGGAATCGATTAAAGCGGGCCTTGTGGGCACCGAGGAAGGCGCCTGCAAGATGTTCCGGGACGACGCCAAGCGGCTGATGGCTTACCGCGAGAAGAAGATGACTCTGAGCGGACAAACCATGACCAAGGCCGCGGCGTACGCTTTGGCGGTGATGGAGATTAACTGTTCGATGGGCCGCATCGTGGCCGCGCCCACGGCGGGGTCGTGCGGCGTTCTGCCGGCGGTGATTTCGGCCAGCATGGAGACCTTAAGCAAAGGGGAAGCTGAAGGGGTCCAGGCACTGCTGACCGCAGGACTGGTCGGGGTCATCATCGGGAAAAACGCGTCGCTTTCGGGCGCCGAGGGCGGATGCCAGGCCGAGATCGGTTCGGCCGCGGCCATGGGTGCCGCGGCGGTGACCGAGATGGCGGGCGGGACGCCCAAGCAGTCTTTCGACGCGGCGGCCATTGCGCTGAAGTCCATGATGGGGCTGGTCTGCGATCCGGTGGCGGGATTGGTGGAGGTGCCGTGCGCCAAACGCAACAGCACGGGTTCGGCCATCGCGCTGGTTTCGGCGGACATGGCGCTGTCCGGCATTGTTTCGGTCATCCCGTTCGATGAAGTGGTGATGGCCATGAGTAAGGTGGGGCGGACCATTCCGGTTTCTTTACGGGAGACCGCCGAGGGCGGTGTGGCCGCAACGCCCACGGGCAGGCGGCTGAAACAGGAGATATTCGAGCCATAAAAAACGGGAAGGCGTTAGATGCCTTCCCGTTTCTTTTTGACCAGACAGGCTGATCTTAAAATGAGTTTATACTATTCGAATGACAGGTCACTCGAAATGGTTGTAATTTTGAACTCAACGCCGTCCGGATCGGTGGCGGTTTCACCGCGAATGCTGCCGGCCGTGCTGGAGAAAGCCAGATGGATGGGCACATCTTCGATGAGCTTGATATTGACGGCACCGCTGGTGGTGCTGATCTTTGTCGGACAGGCTTTAAAATAGGTGACGTCCACACTGCCCGATATGGTTTCGACAGAGACCGAAGCGCTTGAGCTGGCAGGGCCGTTGATATCCACCTCGCCGCTGACTGTTTTGGCTGTCAGAGCGCCGTCAACGCTGGCTTTAAAATCAATGCCGCCCGAGACCGATTCCAGATGCACATCGCCGACACGGTTTAAGGAAAGCTGAAGCCGGCCCGACGTGGTGAACATGGAAAGGGAAGAAAGGCTGTTGCTGATATCGCCTGATACACTGCCCGCCGTGTCGATAATCTTCACACTGCCGGAGAAATCAGTTGGAATGCCCACATTCAGCTCGGATTCAATCATGTGCATGCTGGTTGTGGGGTAGACCACTTCCACATAGGCTGTGGTGCCCGACACATGGGAGTCCAGCGTCAGCTTGGACGCTTTCCAGAACTGTGTGGTATTCAGCTCGGAAGTCAGCATGTCGCCTGCCGAGGCGGTCAGGGTAATTTCGTCGGAGACGCCCGTGATGACGATGGTATCGACACCTTCGAGCGAAACAGACTGGTTTTGCGTTTCTTCGATGCCTTTGCTGCTATAGCTGAAATCGGGAGAGCCGTTGTTCTTAATGTAGGAAGACACGAAGAAACAGGATGCGACACCAAAAAGAACAAAAACGCCAAAACAGATTAATACGATGAGTAAAACGGTTTTCTTTTTCATAAACTGCCTCCTTACTTGCCGCTGAAAATTTTAACATGCAGCATGACAAACCATTTGACGCCAAGATAGAACGCCTTGGTGACGTAGACCATGCCGACGCCCGCCAGTATTCCGAAGGCCAGCGACGCGATGCCGCCGGTCAGCAGGATATACCAGGGGAACAGGGTGAGAATGCCGGTGAACAGCGAACCGATGATGAGACCGATACCCGCAAAGAAGCAGGCGATGGGCACGCACCACAGTCCCGCCCAGATTGAGAAAAGCGTAGCCAGAATCGAGATGCCGAAGAAAATATCGAAAGTGACCAGGCCGATTGCCGCCCACACCGATGTGCGAACCGGCGATTTTCCGGTATATCCGAATTCCTTGGCCACCTCTTCGGGGCTGCCGAGTTCTTTGACGATTTCCTCTTCGGTTTTACCGTCGGTCAGGCCCGAAAGGAAGTGCTCTTCATAGTCCAAAAGGATGTCCCGTTTGTCCTGTTCGGGGAGCAGCTGCTTTAATTTTTGCATAAACTCTTTTTTGTTCATTTCTCATCGCCTCCTTCTTTAACTATTGATGAGATATTGTTTTTTAAAGTGAGCCATTCTTTTCGAAGCGCCAAACGCAGTTCGTCACCGCTGATGGTCAGCTTGAAATATTTGCGCGCCGGACCGCCCGACGATTCCTCCAGGTATGTATCGACAAACCCGTCGGTTTTTAACCGGCGAAGAACCGGATAGACGGTACCGGAGGAAATGTTCACTTTCTCGCTTAACAGGCTGGCCAGCTCGTATCCGTAGCGGTCCTGACCGTCCAAAAGCGACAGGACGCAGAGTTCCAAAACGCCTTTTTTGAATTGAATATCCAAAGTAGTATTCCTCCTTCACTATTATTCGTGGAACAATAGTGATTATAGACCTATACTGCGCGTGTGTCAATAGTGAAATAAAAAAAGAATCCGGCGAAACCGAATCCTTTTTAAGCTTTGAAAGTTTTATTATGCGGGGTTTACAGCGCACCCTTCCACAGACCGTGCACGTTGCAGTATTCTCTGGCCGAGATTTCTTTGCCTTCGCAGACGCAGAAGGTGGCTTCCGGTTTGTCACCGGGTTTCAGTTCTTTGCGCAAAACCGCGCCGTCCACGATGAGCTCAATCCACTGGATATAGTGCTCTTCGGTCATCGGATGGTCCTGATTTTCGCCGACCTTGACAAGGTATCCGCCTTCAACGGCCGAGATAAACGGGACATGCTTTTCCTGACTGCTGTCCGCTGTTTTTTCTTCCTGCTTGGTCATATTCTGGCCGCAGCATACCATAGGCGCACCATCTCCGTTCAGCACTTCGACGATATTGCCGCATACCTCGCATTTATACACTTCCATTTTCTTCGTCATTCGATCTGCCTCCTTTAAGGGTAGTTACAATTCAATTTCCTGATTGTTCCTTAAAAAAATTATAGCGTGATTAGAGCGGTGTGTCAATTCATATTAAATTTGTCGGAATTAACAATCTGTAAATTCTCGGTAAAAAAAGCGCTGGGGAAGTGAATCCTTCAGCGCTGTCATGCGATTAACCTTTTGGCGCGGGGGCTTTCACCACAAAGAGCTCCAGCGTATCCTCCCCGCCGTTCAGAACATCCATCTGCACCCCTTCGGGGATTGCGAGAATGGTACCGGCTTCGTATATGTTCGGCTTTTGTCCGTTGATGCCCAGACTCACCGTGCCCCGAACCACCGTCATATAAACGTTGGAGTTGGAACTGTGATGCGGCAGGCGGTCGCCTTTTGGGAGAATCATGTGGTTATAGTTGATGTGTTCATCGATAATCACGCGTTCGATGACTTTTTCTTCGCCCTGGGTCAGGGTATAGACTTTCTCAAACATCGGCAGGCTCCTTTAATCGAATTTCAAGCTGATATCCATTGCCTTGACGCTGTGGGTCAGCGCGCCGATGGAGATGATATCCACGCCGGTGGCGGCCACATCGGCCAGGTTCTTTTCGCCCATGTTGCCGCTGGCTTCCAGAATGGCGCGCCCTGCGGTCTGGGTCACGGCTTTTTTCATGGTCTCGTTGTCCATGTTGTCCAGCATCACGATATCCGCGCCGGCCTTAATCGCTTCTTCCAGTTGCTCCAGCGTCTCCACTTCCACTTCGATTTTTAAAGTATGCGGGGCCACGGCTTTGGCCGCCGTGACGGCTTGGGTGATGCCGCCTGCGGCTTTGATATGGTTATCCTTGATTAAAACCCCGTCGGCCAGATTGAAGCGATGGTTGGTTCCGCCGCCGGTATGCACCGCGTATTTTTCAAACACACGCAAGCCGGGTGTGGTTTTTCGCGTGTCCACAATTTTGGCTTTGGTTCCGGCCACCTGCAAAACGGCGGCATGCGTATTGGTGGCGATGCCCGACATCCGCTGCATCAGGTTGAGCGCCAGCCGCTCGCCGGTGAGGATGGCGGCCGCGTCGCCGCTGACGGCGGCGATGATGTCGCCTTTTTGTACGGCATCGCCGTCATGGAAGTTGGGCTTAAAGGTGATGTTCGGGTCGGCATAGCTGAATACGGCTTTGGCGACGCCGACACCGCAGAGAATGCCGCTCTCTTTGGCGATGAATTTACCCGAAATATTGGTGCCTTCGGGGACTGTGGCCTGGGTGGTGATATCACCCGTGCCCACGTCCTCGGCAAAGGCGCGCCGGATAAAGCTTTTTAAGATATCCTGATCAATCTTCATTTAGTCCTCCCGATAATGCGCGCCCACCGATTCCTTGCGCGCGATGGCGGCGGTCATGATGCTTTTGGAGACCAAAGCCATGTTATAGAGCTCCATCATGGGAATCGACGTATAGGCGGCCGGTTCGATTTTTTCGATGATCTCGATAAGTTTTTCCAGCCCATCGGCCATACTTTTGCCGTTGCGGACGATGCCGCAGTGCTTGACCATGATGCCTTTGATGTTGTTTTTTTCTTTGACGATATCGATATCAATGGAATCAAATTTGCTGGCCGCAATTTTAGGCGGCTCGATTTTGGGTTCATCCATCAGATTGTTCACGCTGGTGGCGCATCGGCGCCCAAACACCAGACATTCCAGCGTGGAGTTGGAGGCCAGACGGTTGGCACCGTGCACACCCGTGCAGGCCGCTTCACCGGCTGCATACAGGCCGCGGATGTTGGTGGCACCCCACAGGTCGGTCTTGATGCCGCCCATCATGTAGTGCTGTACCGGGCCCACCGGAATGGGCTGGTGCGCGATATTGATGCCGCTTTTCAGGCAGTTCTGATAGATGGTCGGGAAACGCTCCGTTAGGAAGCTTTCCGGCTTGCTTGTGATATCCAAAAGCACATACGGCAGGGACTGGTTCTCGATCTCGCGGTAGTTTTCGCGCGCCACGATGTCCCGCGGCGCCAGCTCGGCCAGCTCGTGCCGGCCTACCATATACCGCTCGCCCTTTTCGTTGAGCAGAATGCCGCCTTCGCCGCGCACGGCTTCAGAGATTAAAAAGCACTGCCGGTTGCGGCTGGTTTCCGAATAGAAGCCGGTGGGATGGAACTGGACAAACTCCATGTCCTTGAGCGCGGCCCCGGCGCGAAGCGCCATGGCGATGCCGTCCCCGGTGGCGACCAGCGGATTGGTGGTGTAGCGGTAAACCTGCCCGATGCCGCCCGCCGCGATGATGACATGGCTGGTTTTAAAGAAGTGCCAGCCGTTGTTGTAGGCCGCAATGCCGGCCACAGAACCGTTGTTGGTCACGATGTCAGCGATAAAGTAGTTTTCTAAGAGGGAGACGTTGGGGCATCCGTGCACCAGTTCTTTTAAGGTGCGCACAATCTCAAATCCGGTGGCATCGCCGCCGCTGTGGATGATGCGGCGTCTGCCGTGCCCGCCTTCCATGGTCACTTTTAAGCGGCCGGACGCGTCTTTGTCAAAGTTGCATCCCAGCTCGATAAGCTTATTGATGTCCCACGGGCCTTCTTCCACGATGGTATGTACGGCGTCCTCGTCGCAGAGACCCGCGCCCGCGCGGATGGTGTCCTTGAAGTGGTATTCAAAGGTGTCGTCGCTCTCGCTGACCACGGCGATGCCGCCTTGCGCCAGCGCAGAAGCTGAAGTATCTGCGTTTTCCTTGGTGAAGATGACGCAGGACATGGCTGAGTTCAGGTTGTAGGCCGCGTAAAGACCCGCGATGCCGCTGCCGATGATGGCCACGTCAATCTCATGCGTTTCAAAATTCTCGATGTTTTCATCGAAAAGGTATCGTCTCATTGTCTCATTTTCCTAAATATGATTGACGGGCTCAGCCGCCGATTTCCAGCATGCGGTCCAGCGAGCGTCTGGCTTTGGCAATCATCTCGTCCGAAAGCGTGATGGTGTTGATGGGCTGTCCGGCGTCGATGGCTTCCAGCGCGGCCAGAACCTGCTCGATTGAGTTTTTCTTCATGTTGACGCAGACAAACTGGTTGGACGCGATGATGAATTCCTTGTCCGGATTGTCTTTCTTAAGCTGATGCAGAATGCCTTCCTCGGTGCCGATGATGAACTTTTTCTCGGGTGATTCGGTGGCATATTTGATGATCTGCGCCGTACTGCCCACGAAGTCGGCCAGCGCCACCACGTCCTTGGTGCATTCGGGATGCACGAGGAAGGGGACACCGGGGTGCTCGTTTTTAACGGCGAGAATGTGCTCGGAAGACACCCGTTTGTGGACGATGCAGTAGCCGTTGTAGGCGATGATCTCCTTATCCACCTGCCTTGCCACAAAGCTGGCGAGGTTCGCGTCGGGAAGAAAGACAATCTGCTTTTCGGGCAGGCTTTGAACCACCTTGACGGCGTTGGAGGAGGTGCAGCACACGTCGATTTCGGCCTTCACCTCGGCTGACGTGTTGACATACCCCACAAAAGCCGCGTCGGGGTACTGCTCCCGAAGGGCTTTCACGCGCGCCGCGTCAATCATGTCGGCCATGGGGCATCCCGCATCCATGGCGGGCAGGATGACCGTTTTTTCGGGGCTCAATATCTTGGCGCTTTCGGCCATAAACTTGACGCCGCAGAACATAATATACGCGGCGCCGGTTCCGGCGCTCGCCTTGGCAAGGCCGTAGGAATCGCCCACCATATCCGCGATATCCTGAACATCGCCCGGCTGGTAGTAATGCGCCAGAATCAGAACATTGTGTTTTTCCTTTAATTCTTTAATTCTATCGGCAATTGGACTCATATTTATCCTCCAATAAAACATGTAAACTTATTTTGTCTAATAGTTTACCACGAAATAACCCGCATTTCTACGGATTATGTTATAATATTCGGGAACGAAAAAGGGGAGTGATGCAGGATGGAATTACGGCGAGCGAGTTTGGAAGAACGGCGCAAGACCTATGAGTGGTCGCTGAACATCGTTTCGGAGGACAAGTGCAGCGGGTGGCCCGAAGGGCCCAAGCAGAGCTATGCCGAGTTCAGCGCGGATTTTGAGGATTTTTTCTATATGGAAAACGGCCGCAGAAAAGGCGGCGTGATGATTATTGAAGAAGCCGGGGAGGAAATCGGCTGTGTTTGCTACACGTGTTTCCACCTGAAAAAAGGCGCGGCCGAGCTGGATATCTGGCTGAGAGACGTTAAGTACTGCAACCACGGATACGGCGCGCAGGCGATTGCGCTGATGATTGAGTACTTAAAAAACGAGCTGGGCGTCAGCCGGTTTATCATCCGTCCCAAGGCCGAGAACAAGCGGGCGATTCGCGCGTATGAAAAAGCGGGCTTTCGGCTGGCGGACGACCCGACGGCGGTCATCGCCGAGTTTCTCATCCCCGAGTATATTCAGGTATACGGCGATGAGGAAGAACGCGACAAGGAAACGGCACTGCTGATCCTTTAAAAGGCGCAGAGGCACATAACAGGAAAACCTTTAAGAGCATGGATGCATGCTCTTTTTTTTGTGTCAAAAACTGAGTATGAAAGCGGCTTGAAAGTATGGCTGGCTAGGATGGGTGACATATCATGAAGGGCGGGAGTGTGTACCATGAGCATAAAAATTGGGCACAAGGGCGAGACGGTAAAAACCTTACAGAGCCAGCTGAATCGGCTGGGGTACAGGCTGACCGAAGACGGGGTTTTCGGCTATACCACGCTTCTGGCTGTGCGGAATTTTCAAAAACAGAAGGGCATAACGCCGGACGGCATCGTGGGGGCGGGCACCACGGCGCAGATTCTTCTGGCGCTGGGGACCATCCAGAAGCCCGAGTCCGCGCATTTCAAGCTTCGGGATTTTATCAGCGCGGCTGACGCGGACGCCGAAGAGAACGGGATTCCATACCCATACTTTGACAACCTGCAGACGCTGATGGAGCGGCTGGAAAGGTTACGTGATAGGCTGGATGGTCAGGAACTGGTCATCCGGTCGGGTTACCGTTCGCCGCGGTTCAACCGCGCGGTGGGCGGCGCAGGTGCATCCCAGCACCTGTTCGCCAAGGCGGCGGATATTTTCGTGAAAAACTATGCGATGACCGCGTGTGAGCTGGGGCGGCTCATTATGGAAGATACGTCCTTAAAGACGCTCTTCGGCGGCATCGGCTTAGGATCGGTCAAGAACGTGCATGTGGATATCCGAACCGTGAAGAACCCCGAAAAGCCGGTGGTCTGGTGGTACCAGAGCAAAACATGGGAAGACTGGGGGCGTGCCAGATGACCCCGGCGTTTTGGATTCAGATGGTGATTTATGCGCTGACGACCGGCGTTGCCACCGGCACGGTGCTGACGAAAGTCGGCTATCTTGAAAAGAAGATGGACGCGTTCGCCAGCTTTGCCGAGCGCATCACCGTGACCGAGCAGTCGGTCAGATCGGCGCATCACAGAATAGACGGGCTGGAAGAATTGCCCGTCCGACGAAAGAAAGCGAGGTAGAAAGAAAGATGGATCAGAAAAAATGGCAGTCGCCCGTGGTTTGGGCCAGCTTTGCCGCACTGGTCATCGCTTTTCTGGGCGATGTACTGGGCCTTTCCTTTGACAGTGACCTGGCGAATCAGATGATCAGCGCCGGGCTCACATTACTGGTGGGCTTTGGGGTGCTAAACAACCCCAACAGCAAAGCCAGCTTTTAAGCCGGTGAGCCTCCGCGTTTTTACGCGGGGGCTTTTCATTTTTGGCGAGTGTGGTATAATCGTAAGAAACTGAGCGGACGAGGTGAGCAGAGAATGGGAGAGATCGTCTTTTATAACGGGAAATTTTTGGACAGCGCGGAAGCGGTGACTTCGGTTGAGGACCGCGGGAATACCTTCGGCGACGGTGTTTATGACGCCATTTCCTGCTTTAACGGCAAGGCGCTGAATCTGGACGCGCATATCGACCGTTTTTTCGCTTCGATGGAAGCCATCGACATCCATTCGCCCTATACCCAAGAGGAAGTCAAAGGAATTATCAATGAGGCGCTGGCAAAGACCAGCTATAAACAGGCCATCATCTATTTCCAGACCACGCGCGGCGCGGCGCCGCGCGCGCACGCCTACGCAGACGGCATGACCGGCAACTTCTATCTGGTGGTGCGCGAGAAGCACAGCTATGCGGATGAACGCAAAAACGGATGTAAAATTATCTCGCTGCCCGACGACCGCTGGCGGCGTTGCGACATTAAGACCATCAACCTGCTGCCGAATATTCTGGCGGCCCGAAAAGCGCAGGAAGCCGGATGCGCTGAAGCCCTGCTGGTGCGGGACGGCAACGCGGCCGAATGCACGGCCAGCAACGTATGGCGCGTGAAGGACGGCGTGGTGTATACCGAACCGTTAAGTCCGCTCATCTTGCGGGGCATCTCACGGACGCGCATCATCAATGAGATTGCGCCGAAAGCGGGCGTCAAAATCGTTGAACAGCATTCCAGCCTTCAAGATTTCTACGATGCGGATGAGGTGTTTTTAACCTCCTGCACCAAGCTGGTTCTGCCGGTGACGCAGGTGGATGATGTGGTGCTGGGGCCGAATCACCCCATCGCGGATAAACTGTTTAACGCGTACGCCGACGCGGCCGAAGGCGAGTGCGGACCGATCGATCACGAAACGATATAAAAAAAAGACCGCCTTGATGGCGGTTTTGCTTTTTCTTTAAAGAAGCGAGCTCACACCGTGGGTTAAGAAGGTGACGATGATGCCGGCGATGAGGTTGCCGATGAAGATGGCGGGCAGGGCGTATTTCAGCCGCATATCCAGCATGCCCGCGGCCATGGAACCTGTCCAGACGCCGGTGCCGGGCAAGGGAACGGCCACAAAGACCAGCAGGGCGATAAACGACCAGAAGCCGAATTTCCCGCGCTCCTGACTGCTTCGCCGTTCAATCCGATCCGCTTTTTTCTGGTCGCGTTCGCGGCCGGTGGCACGAAGACCTGCGACCCTTTCGGTCTGGTCGGCTTTGTTAATCTTGGCGCCGCCTTTTTCGCTTTTTTTGCGGAGCCATGCGCCATAGCGCTGGAACAGTTTGATATTGCTTCTTTCCAGATAGTGCACCAGTTTTCGGATGCCGAGGATGATAAACGCGCTGGGCAAAAATGCGCCGAAGACCGCCGCGATGAATACCGGGATCAGCTGTGGTTCGGGCGTGGTGTTTAAAGCCATGGCAATGGGGATGGCTCCCCGAAGCTCGATGACAGGCACCATGGAGATTGCAAAAGAGACGATATAAGGCCAAAGGCTGGACAAAGTAACGATACCCGCTTTCCAAAATTACACTCGCAATTATTCTATCGAAGTTTTGCTATGTTCGCAATACGCAATTTGCTATAATGAATAAACAAACCATGAACAAAAGGGAGACAAACTTTGAAGAAGGTACTGGGCGCCATCCGAAAGGCGTGCGATGAATTTGGACTCATCGAAGCGGGTGATGTCGTGGCCGTCGGGGTTTCGGGCGGCAAGGACAGCGTGGCGCTTTTCTATGCGCTTTCGGCATACCAGCACTATTCATCGGTGCCTTTCACCTACTTTGGTGTGTGCGTGGATTTGGGCAACAAAGGGTTTGATATCAGCGAGATACAAAAGCTGGCCGAAACGATGGGAGTGCCGTTGTATGTCGTGAAGACCGATATCGCCGAGATTGTGTTTGATGTGCGTAAAGAATCCAGCCCGTGCTCACTGTGCGCCAAGATGCGCAAAGGCGCGCTGATGGAGGAAGCCAAAAAACGGGGCGCGACCAAGGTGGCGCTGGGGCATCATCGGGATGATTTGCTGGAGACTTTCCTATTAAGCTTTGTGTATGAGGGGCGGCTGTTTGCCCTGAAGCCCAAAACCTATATGAGCCGCGTGGACATCACCCAGATTCGTCCGATGATCTATCTGGACGAAAAGGAAATTAAGGCCGCCGTGAAGAAATACAATCTGCCGGTGGCGGCTTCGTGCTGCCGGATGGACGGCGAAACCAAGCGGCAGGAGGCGGAAGAGCTGGTGAAAACCATCCTAAAGAACAACCCCAAGGCCAAAGAAGGGATGATTACCGCCATCACTCACAAAGAGAAGTATGATTTGTGGTAACGAGAAACGGAAAGTGGAAGACAGAATGACAAAAATAAATAACATCATGATTTTAGGTGCGGGGGCGATTGGCGCCATGATGGCCGGACTTCTGGCCGACGCCGGATACGCGGTGGAAATTCTCTGCGACGGGGAACGAAAAGCGCGGTACGAAAAGGACGGGTTTATCATCAACGGCAAGCCGTACGCGTTTAACTATGTGACCCTAAGCGACGTGAAAACACCCCCGGATTTCATTATTGCGGCCACCAAGCAGTATGACTTAAAAAGCGCGATTGCGGGACTGAACAAAATCATTGACGACCATACGATGGTGATGTCGCTCTTAAACGGCATCGACAGCGAAGCGATGATTGGCGGCGTGGTGGGGCAGGAAAAGGTGATTCCCGCGTTTATCGTGCAGACCGACGCGACCAAGGCGGGGAATCGGCTGGCTTACGCGTCCTCGGGCGTCATCTCTTTCGGCGAAGCGGACAAGCGCAAGACAGAACGCCTTAAGGACATCGCCGAACTCTTTTCGGCCATCGGCATCGCGTACAGGATTGAAGACGACATCTTAAAAGAACAGTGGTGGAAATACATTTTGAATATCGGCATGAATCAGGTTTCGGCCGTGATGGGCGCGCCGTACGGCGTGTTCCACGAAAACGCCGAGATTCGCGAGCTGGCGGGCAAGGCCATGCACGAGGCGATTTTAGTCGCCAAAACCAAAGGCATCGACATCGGCGATGATATGATTCCCGGGGTGTTTGAGATCGTCGGGCGGCTGGCCAAAGACGGCATGACCTCCATGCTTCAGGACGTGACGGCCGGACGCAAAACCGAGGTGGATATGCTGGCGGGGCAGCTCATCAGGATGGGCAAAGAACTCGGCATCCCCACGCCGGTGAACGAGGTTCTGTTTTTACAGCTGAAGATTAAAGAAGCGATGGCAGGAAATAAGTAGACTTGGAGGAGCTAGAAATATGAAATACATTTCATGGAACGTCAACGGCATCCGCGCGGCGCTGGACAAAGGATTTATGGATTTTTTCCGAAGCCATGAGTTCGACATTCTGGCCCTGCAGGAAACCAAGTGTCAGGTGGGGCAGGTGGAAATCGATACGCCCGGGTACCATCAGTACTGGAACGCCGCCGAGAAGAAGGGCTACTCAGGCACAGCCGTGTTCACCAAAACCGAACCCATCAGCGTGGCCTACGGCATCGGTTCGCCCGAGCACGATAACGAGGGCCGCGTGATTACGCTGGAATTCGCGAGTCACTATTTTATCACCTGCTACACGCCCAACTCGCAAAGGGAGCTGGCGCGCCTTTCCTACCGCTTGGAATGGGAGAAAGCGTTTTTGGAGTACATCAACGCGCTGAACGCCAAAAAGCCGCTGGTGCTCTGCGGGGACCTAAACGTGGCACACAAGGAGATTGACCTGAAAAACCCATCGACCAACCGCAAAAACGCCGGATTCACCGACGAGGAGCGGGACCGCATGAGCATTCTGCTGGGCGAAGGGTATATCGATACCTTCCGGCACCTGTACCCCGACGAAGCCGAACGGTATTCCTGGTGGTCCTACATGAGCATGGCGCGGGAGCGGAACATCGGGTGGCGGATTGACTACTTTATCGTTTCGGAGAAGCTGAAGAGTGCCATTAAAGAAGCCGAGATTTTAGAAGATATTATGGGCAGCGACCATTGCCCAGTTTCTTTAGAACTGGATGTTTAGATGAAAGATAAAAAATATAGCCCTTAATGGGCTATTTTTTTGCTCTAAAACAGATTCACCAGCAGGGCCATAATGGCGATGCCCGAGAGCACGATGACGAAAATCTTTTTGGTGAAAACCGAGATGATGCCGGTGAGAACCGCCGCAAGCAGCAGGTAGTTATCCAGCGAGATATCGATTCGCCCATCCACCAAAAGGAGCGTGGGCACCAAAAGCGCGCCCAAGATAGCGATGGGGATGTATTCCAACACATCGATGACGAATTTCGGCAGTTTCATGCGCGAGAGGATGGTGAGCGGCAGAACGCGGGGTAGGTAGGTGACGGCGAACATGCCGATGAAGATGGTGAGTAAATTAGCGCTGGACGGCATAGCCCACCCCCACTGCGGCGACAGAAACCACGATGGCCGCGATAATCACATTGAAATTGGTCATGCCGATCATATAGAGAGCAAGCGACAGAGCGCCGCTGGCGAGGCACACGGCAAGATGCACCTTGGTTTTGGCCATGATGGCGATAAGCCCGATAAACATGCCCGCCAGAGCGAAATCCAGCCCAAACTGCTGATAGTTGGGGATAAGCCCGCCCACGAGCACGCCGAGTGAGGTGGCCGACAGCCAGGCGAACCACGCGGTGAACTCCAGCCCCAAAAGATAGGCGATGCCGAAGGTCTCTTCGCCCGCCTTGGCCTTGGTGATGCCCACGGCAAAGCTTTCGTCGGTGATGCCGAAGGAGACCAGCGCCAGCGCCCACAGCTTTTTGCCGTGTAAGTAAGGCGCGTAGGCACTGCTCATCATAAAATGCCGGAAGTTGACAAAAAACGTGGTGGTGATGATGGTGGCGGCCGCGATGCCCTGACCCAGCATATCGACGCCGATGAACTGCGCACTGCCGGCAAAGACGATGGCCGACATGGCGAACATATCGCGGAACAGAAAGCCCACCTTACCCGCGGCGACGCCGAGCGTCAGGCCGATGGGCAGGTAGCCCAGCACGATAGGCAAAGCATCCTTCATCCCGATTAAAAAGCGGTGTTTACGGTTTAAGTGTTCCAAAGGGTTCCTCCGAAAAATTTAGACCATTATAGCATAGGAATAGGTAAATAGCCAACGGGAATACACCCAGCGCGGCTTTGACTTTTTAAACCTTTGTGGGTATAATCTAGTTTAAAGCATCAGGAAATACGACATAAAAACCATAGGAGAATCGAAAGCATGAATATCGTGGTTCTGTGCGGGGGGCTGAGCAATGAGCGGGATGTATCGCTCTGCACCGGCTCGCTCATCACCAAAGCGCTGATCAGCAAAGGACACAACGCGGTTTTGGCCGACGTCATTGAGGATATCGATCTTGGCGGCAAATCCGCACTGGAATATATCGCATCCTGCCGCGCGCGGGAACAGAAAGTCTATTCGGTGCCGAAAATCGCGCCGGATATTGAGACCTTAAAAAAACAGGTGCTGGCCAAAGGCCGGGGCATGTTCGGGCAAAACGTGCTGGCGCTCTGCATGGCGGCGGATATTGTGTTTATGGCCCTGCACGGCGACGCGGGCGAGGACGGACGCATTCAGGCCGCGCTGGATTTGATGGATGTGAAATACACGGGCAGCGGATATTTGGGTTCGGCGGTGGCCATGAGCAAACGCCTGACCAAGATGGTGTTTGCTGAGAAGGGTATTCTGTCGCGCAAGTATCGGATGATTGCCAAGGAAGACTATACGGATAAAACCGCGGACGGCATCGACGTGCCTTGCGTGGTCAAGGTGAACGCGGGCGGCTCCAGCATCGGGGTGTACGTCATCCACGACCGTGCCGAGCTTAAACCCTGCATGGATGCGGCGTTTAAGCTGGACGATACGCTGGTGGTTGAAGACTACATCAAGGGTCAGGAATACACCTGCGGCGTGCTGGCGGGCGAAGGTCTGCCGGTGGTGGAGATTACCCCCAAAGAGGGTTTCTACGATTACCACGCCAAATATCAGCCGGGCGCGACCCGAGAGGTCTGCCCCGCACCGTCCCTCAACCCCGCGCAGACGGCCAAAATGCAGAAAATTGCCGTGGCGGCACACAAGGCACTCGGTGTGGGCGTCTACTCGCGTGTGGATTTCATGATGGATGACAAGGGCGATATGTACTGTCTGGAGGCCAATACCCTGCCGGGCATGACCCCCACATCACTCCTGCCGCAGGAAGCCGCCGCCAAGGGCGTGGCTTATGAGGATTTATGCGAGCTCATCATCAATGAGAGCTTAAAGAAATACGAATAGAGAAAAACATATGGAACCGATGACACTCGGCGAAATCGCTAGGGCCGCAGGCGGGGTTTTAAGCGACCTAAGCCTTGAAAACCAGAAAATTGACAGCATCGTGATCGACAGCCGGAAAGCAAAATCCGGCAGTCTTTATATTCCGGTTATCGGCGAAACCAATGACGGGCACGCGTTTATCGACGGCGCGTTTAAAAACGGGGCGGTCTGTACCCTAACCGAGCGGGATGAGACGCGGCCGCATATCCGCGTTACATCCACTTTTGCGGCTTTAAAGGACATCGCGGAACATTACCGCAGTTTGTTTGATATTCCCGTGGTGGCGCTGACCGGCAGCGTGGGCAAGACCACAGCCAAGGATATGATGGCGGCGGTGCTGGGGCAGAAGTTCAACGTGCACAAAACGCCGGGCAACTTCAACAACGAGTTCGGACTGCCGCAGGCGGTATTCGGGCTGACGAAAGACCACACGGCGGCCGTGTTTGAGATGGGCATGAATAACTTCGGCGAAATCTCGCGGCTTAGCAAGGTTGTCCGGCCGGATATCTGCATGATTCTAAACATCGGCGTTTCGCATATCGGGCGTCTTGGCAGTCAGGATGGCATCCTCAAAGCCAAGTCCGAGATTTTTGACTATATGAAGCCGAACGGCAAAGCTTACCTGAATGGCGATGACCCGTACCTTAAGAAGCTCAACACACCGGCGCTTTCGCCCGTGCTGTTCGGGCGGGGTGCGAATAACCATGCGCGGGTGACCGAGGTTTTAGGTGCGGACATCACAGGGTCGCGCTTTAAAGCCGAATACAAAGGCCAAACCTTTGATATCGAAATCCCCTATCCGGGGGCGCATTTGATTCCCGCCACATTGGCGGCGATGGCGATTGGGTACGACCTCGGTATGACACCTGAGGCAATCCGCGCGGGCGTAAAGGCTTTTACGCCTTCGGGCGAACGGCTGGATATTATCCAGACCGGGAAAATCATCATCTTGAATGACGTATATAACGCCTGCCCCGAATCGATTATGGCGGGGCTGGATGTGCTGAATCTGGCCAAAGGCCGCAAGGTCGCCATCCTCGGCGACGTGTTTGAGCTGGACGAATTCGCCGCGGAAATCCATACCAAAATGGGCGAAGATGCCGCCGCAAAGCACCCCGACCTGCTGGTCTGCGTGGGGCCGCTTTCGGAGTATACGTTCGCGGGCGCCAAAAAGACCATGGACGAAAGGGCGGTGTACTTTGAAACGCAAGGCGCACTGATAGCCGCTTTGCCCGACCTGGTACGCGAAGGCGACGCGGTGCTGGTCAAGGCCTCGCATGGTATGGCTCTGGAGCACACGGTGGCCGCGCTGAAAGAGAAGCTTTAACAAAACTAAAAGCCCGCTACGGCTAAACACCCAAGCGGGCTTCTTC
>ERZ1645192.1158-NODE-1158-length-22195-cov-5.419738_pt1 | contig 22195 bp, 18 predicted proteins | sample MGYA00575354_ERZ1645192 | MGnify/ENA primary metagenome ERZ1645192 (study PRJEB40844, sample SAMN11349763) | freshwater sediment metagenome | isolation source: river sediment | host: Sediment | place: India: Faizupur Khadar , New Delhi | collected 2017-02-21 ... | reverse complement strand
CAGGTCGTTCATCGGCACCAGATGCGCCAGCTTTTTCACCGTCGGCGGAAGGCTCTCCCGGGAACTGGGCCGGGGCTGGTCGGCCGCCGGCGAAGCGGCCCTCCAGTGGGGCCGGCAGCATCCGGACCGTGACATCCGGGCCTGGAGCGGCTATGCCTACCTGAAGAAAACCTTCGACACCACCTGGAAACCCAGCCTGCAGCTCGGATACTGGGGGTTCTCCGGGGACGATCCGGAGACCTCCGCCCAGGAGGGCTGGAGCCCCCTGTTCTCCCGCTGGCCGGCCTGGAGCGAGCTCTACATTTACACCCAGCTCAGCGAACGGGGCATCGCCTACTGGACCAACGCCAGCCTCTGGCGGGCCGAAGCGATTGTCACGCCCTGGAAGCCGCTGAAGTTGCGAGCCTCCTACTATCACCTGCGGTCGTTCTACCCCTTCCCCGGGAACCCGTCCCTATATGCCGCCGGGGGCCATCGCGGCGACCTGTTCGAGGCCCGGCTGGACTTTACTATCAACGCCAACTGGCGCGGCCACGTGGTTTACGAGGGAATGGCGCCGGGGAATTTCTACCGGGGGGACGATCCCGGCTACTTCTTCAGGTTCGAGATCATCTTCACCATCAAGAAGAATTACTCCTGGCGCGCTTCGGGCTGATGCTGCCGTCGTTAAGACTGTTGGCGGCATAAGTGGGACCGCAGATTACGGCTTCTGCCTTGCGCCACCTGGCCGGCCGCGCGGCCAGTTTTTCGAAATGGCTAATGAAGCTCACCACGTCCCCCTCCGGGAAGAGCCATTCGCAGCGGCTGGCTGCCCCCCTCAACATCCGGCCGGCATCGGACCCACGTGGTAAACGATCTGGCGGACAATCCGGGCGATGATGTCGTCGGGCACCCCGTCGGCCGTTTCCGACTGCAGCCGTAAATCCAGCGGGTCGTTGACATAGTCCACGATCACGAATTGGTGCGACCCGGACAGGGCGATCTCCGTGGAAAAAAGATCCAGACCGCTGATCTCCGCGATCCGGGCGGTGATTTCGCGCAGGGGCGCCAGGCCATGCCGGGTTTCCTCCTCCGGCGTGACCGGCAGGTACAGATGGCTGACCGTATCCCACCAACACGGGAGGACATCACCCAGGCAGTAGATCACGCGGAACCAGGCATCCCGGCGGTCCAACGCCACCGGGCTGATATGCGCCTGCAACAGGTACTTGTCGTCCGGGTAAGCCAACCGGGCCGCGCACACTTCCGCCAGGGTCGCCGCTTCCATGACGACACCATCGCCTCCGCCGCCGTGGGCGGGTTTGATGATGAACGGTCCCCCCAGAGGGCTCAGATCGGGCTCGGGCAACTCCGGAGATTCCAACGCGGACGGGATGATCAGAGTATGAGGCGTTTGCAGGCCAGTCCACAGCAAGGCCAGATGCATGGCCGCCTTGTCCCAGGTCAGGCTGGCCTTGGCATTCGGATTGACCAACCGTGCCTGAATCCGTTCCGCCCAGCCGGCCAGGGGGAGGAAGGCCGGGTCGGCGTCGGTGGCCCGATCCCAATAATGACCGAATCCGATCTCGCCCCTCTCGAGGCCCGCCAGAACCTCGGCCAGGTTGTCCGGAGTGACCTGCAGGAGGTTGACGCTCCCCTCGCGGCAAGCTTGTGCCAGAAGCGCCACGAAGCTGGCATCGTACTTCCAGTTCCAGGCAAGACAGAGATGATGATACTCCAACCGCTCTTCCTCCACCCCTATTCCGACGTCAGCCTCCAGGCGCGGCAATTGTAACCTGTCATTCCCCGGTTGCCAAATCATTCTTGCGACGCGGCTGTCAGATTTGCAATCTATTCGACAAAGACCGGCGGGTTCTGTAAAATGTTTTCCAGCCGCCGGCCAGGCCACGGCATCTTTTTGAGAGGGACCCAATCATGCCCCGGTACAAGTTGACCATCGAATACGAAGGGACCCGTTACCACGGCTGGCAGATCCAGAAAAACGCCCGGACCATCCAGGGGGAAATCACGGCGGCTCTCCAGCGGATCCTGAACACCGATCAATTGGAGCTTTACGGCGCCGGCCGGACGGACGCCGGAGTGCATGCCCTGGGACAAGTGGCCCACCTGGAAGCGCCTTCCCGCCTGGATCCGGCGAAACTCCAGCTCCTGCTGAACCAGGAATTGCCAGCCGACATCGCCATCATCCGGGCGGAGAGAGCCGAGGCCCGGTTCCACGCCCGCCATCATGCCGTCAGCCGGTTCTACCTGTACCAGGTATCCCGCTCCAAGTCCGCTTTCGCCAAACGTTTCACCTGGTGGGTCAGAGAACCGCTGGACCTCCCGGCCATGGCGGAGGCGGCATCTCTGTTCCAAGGCACCCACGATTTTCAGTCTTATATCGACCGGCGGGCCAGCGACGTCTCCAGTCTGGCCCAGATCGACACCGTCGCCGTTCTCGAGCACGGGGATCTGATCCTGCTGCGGTTTGGCGGAGCCCATTTCCTGTGGCGGATGGTTCGGCGGATGGCCGGGGTCATCGTGGAAGCCGGGCGCGGGGGCCTCTCGACCGGCCAGGTCGAAGCCTTCTTCCACCAACAGGCGGAAGAACCCGGCCGGCTGACGGCTCCGGCCGCCGGCCTGTTTTTGGAACGGGTGCTCTACCCGGGCGACCCGCCACCCGATGATCCCGTTCCGGCGCTTTGGCCGGGCCGGGGCCAACCGGTGTCTTGATTATCGCGAGCGTTGGAGCGTACCGCCCCGTGTTCTGGTTGAAGAAAATCCTGAAGGCCCTGTTGCTGCCGCCCGGCCTACTCAGCCTCGCCTTGGCTGGCATCGCCGTGGTCCTGTTGGTCCGGCGCAAGCGCGGCGGAGTCTCCCTCCTGGCGCTGGCCGGACTGAGCTACCTGATGGCCACCAGCTTTTTCTCCAACCAGGCGCTTCGAATGGTGGAGATCACCGAGTGGGATCCAGGCCAGATCGCCCAAGCCGACGTGATCGTCGTGCTTGGGGGTGGATTCGTGTACGGCGTGCACGACCTTCGTGCGGACGCCGTCCCCACCCCGGACATGATGTGCCGCCTGGTGGACACCATTCGGCTCTACCGCCAGATCGGCAAGCCGGTCATCCTGAGCGGCGGCCGGATGGAGAACGGCCCCAGCGAAGCCCGGGTGTACCGCGACCTGCTGATCGAATTCGGCATTCCCCCCGGCCAACTGCTGCTCGATGAGGAGAGCCGGGACACGGTCGAAAACGTGGACAACGTGGTCCGCTTGCTCCGTGAAAACCAGTTCCGCCGGCCGCTGCTCGTCACCTCGGCCTACCACCTTCGCCGAACCGCTCTGGAGTTCGACCATCTGGGAGTGTCATACACCGTCTATCCGTCCAACGTATTGGCCGACCGGAACACGCCGCTGCGGTTTTCCGACTTTCTGGCCACGCCGCGCGAGTCCTACAAGACCTCCATCGCCTTGAAGGAAATGGTCGGGCTGGGTGTCTACAAGATTAAACATGCCTGCGTGAGGTGGTTCCCATGATCAAAGCGGTCACGTGGCTGATCACGGTCCTGGCGAGTCTGGGACTCGGCGGCGCGGCTTGGGCCGGGCCTGTCGAGGCCGGCGGCCCCTTCACCCAGGCGGTGTGCCTGAGCAATCTGCGGCTTAGGGAAAAGCCGGACCCCGCGGCGCCCCAGATCGGCCGCATGTTCCGCGGCCAGGTCGTCTGGGTGCTCGCGGGAAACAGTCGCCCGGAAGATCCGCCCGGCGGGCCCGGCCAATGGCTCCCCGTCCGCATCCCGGGAGGACCCGCCGGCTGGGCCAGCGCCGATTACCTGTCCCTGGGACAGCCGGCCGCGCCGCTTGTCCCGGGAAGAGCCTGGCCGACGCTCACCCTTCTCTCCCGGGAGAACTTCTCGTCTCTCGCGGATCTCTCCACCGTCGGCCTGGCCGGCCACAACAAGCCCAACGGCGTCCAGTACCGGCTCCGTTCTCATCGCGTCCCCGGCAGCCAGGCCTGGGTCGGACCGGTGGTCCCGCCATGGCTTCCCCGCCGGGTCGAACCGGATCTGGAGCTGCAGATTCTCGATCCGGTGCCCGAAGGATACCTCGCGTTCTATCGGTCCGGCCATTCCTACGGTGGAGATGACCGTTATCTGGCCCGGCTCTACGGCAGCGACGGTCAACTCGGCTGGGAAGTCGACCTGGACCGGTTTTTGCCTGACGGCCAAGAGAGGGAAGTTCAGGACATCCGCTACTCGCCGCCGTTGCTCCTGTTCAACGCCGCCTGCACCTCCTACTGTGAACAGGTCAAATGCCGCTGCTCGGAGCTGGTGGCCATCGATCCGGCCCTGAAGCAAAAAGTCTGGCAGACCCCCCACCTGATCAGCAACAACATCTTCATCGCGGCAGACGGGTGGATCTTTTGCGGGTATGGATTCACCGCGGAACCCGACTTTCTGTACCTGGTTGAAAGAAACAGCGGCCTCGTCGGGCCCGCCCAACCGCTGGACTCGGCCCCGGAGTACCTGGAGCTCCAGGACGGCATCCTCGCGGTGGTCACCAGCCGCAGCATTTACCGTTTCAAGGTCGGTCTCGCCGCCCGAACTCCCGGCCCCTGAGGGTCCAGGATCGTCGGGTGATTTTGAAATTGAGTTGATTCTCTAAAATTCCGTTTGATATAATACGGGCAGATTCAGAGCCGGGATTTTCGATCATTGCGCCAGAACGGGGAAACCACTCTCCAGTTAGTTTGCACCGGCCGTCTTGGCGCCGCATCCGTCGAGTCTCCGCTCGAGTTTCAGAGGGAGGAGGCATCATGCCTAAATCGAGTTTGGCCAAGGCTCTGTGGGTTCTGACTTCTTTGGCCTTGCTGTCGCTTCCGGCCTGGGGCGGCACCGTCCACTACACCTACGATTTGGCCGGCCGGCTGATCCGGGTGGATTACGACAACGGCAAAACCATCGAGTACGTCTATGACGCCGCCGGCAACATGCTGCAGCGCTCCGTTTACGGCGGGGCGGTCGCCTGCGCGCACGTGGCCAGCTCGAGCGTCTGGAACACCCGGTTCTCCCTCGTCAACCTGGGGCCGAACAATACCACGGCCACTTTCAAGGCCTTTCGCGAAGACGGCACCGAGCTGGAATCGGTGGAATCCGCCGCCATTCCACCCAACGGCAGCCTCGACGGCGACTTCGACGCCGTCTTCACCCCGGCGACCCTGGCCCAGGGCATCTGGACCAAGATCATCGGGAACACCGACCTCAAGGGAGTGATCACCTTCGGCACCCGGGACAACCTGACCCTGGTGACGATTCCCATGTTCGCCAACGGCGCGCCGGACCTGATCTTCCCCTACGTTTACAGTGCCGGCATCTGGTACACCGGCATCACCCTCATCAACCCGGGCACCACGGCCGTCAACGCGACCCTGGAGGCCTTCGACGAAACGGGGCAATCCCTGGGTACCGTCGCGGCCGACATCCCGGCCATGGGGAAATACGTCCGGCTGGTGGAGTATATCGGATTCGCCGTGGCCAATCCGGTGAGTATCCGCTCGATCCAGGTCACCTGCGCCAAACCGCTCATCGGGTTCGAACTTTTCGGCCGCTGGGACGAACTGGGCCTGGCCGGCTTACCCGCCTTTTCGCCCAGTACTTCCCTTTTCCGGAAATCCGCCCGGGCCGCTTCGGACCGCACCGACCACACCGTTTACTACAACGAGATTCCCGACATCGGCATATATTACACTGGCGTCACTTTTTCCAACCTGGGAGACACGCAGACCACCGTGCACGTGACGCTCTACGACGCCAATGGCAACGTGCTCGGCGAAAACAATTGGCCGGTCGAAGTGCGCGAGCAGATCACCCGGGAGATCTGGTGGCTCTTCGACGGCGCCGAAGTGCCCGCCGCCGCTTACCTGAAGGCCACGGCACCCCAGGAGCTGATGGGTTTCGAGCTCTTTCTGACGCGAGACACCTCGCAACGCCCCTTCCAGTTCGACGGCGTGATCGGGATGTCGGGAGGATCCAAGAAACTGGTTTTTCCGCTCATCCGGTCCACTGACGGCTGGACGACCTACCTTCGGATCACCAACTTGTCCGGCGCCGAGAATCAGATCCAGATCCACAGTTACGCCGCCGACGGCACGGCCCTGGGCACCACCGCCCACACACTGCTCGCGGGTGGTCGTCTCAACCACCTCCTCCAGGAACTCCAGCCGGCCCGCAGCGGTCCCATCGCCTGGGTGCAGGTGGAGGCCGCCGGCGACGTCACCGCGGACGCCTTCTACTATTCTTCGGACATGACCCGGCTCAGCTCCTACATGGGCTTGGCCAACTTCCGCTGAGCCGTCACGGTTTCGGGCCGGACGCGTCTGCCAATGAAAAACAAACCGGCGGTCAGAAGACCGCCGGTTTTTCTATTCAGGGTATCCGCGAAGATCAAAACAGCTTGGAAAGAATCCCGGCCATAATCAGCACGAGCCCCAACCCCGCGACGATGATGGCCGCCCAGTTGAAACCCTTGGCGGCTTTCTCCGCGGAGCGGACCAGTTCTTCCTCTGACTTCAGGGAAATGATAAACTTTCGGCCCTTCTCCCCCGGCTTCTGGATCACGACTTCCCCGGTGGCGTCGCGGGCTTCGCCGAGGACGTACACCGGCCGGTCCAGGGGCAGGATGCGTTCTTCGAAGTGGTAGCCGAGAGTGCGCCGGCCGGCCGATGAAAGCCCCGGGCCACTCAAACTCAGGCTGAAGCCACCGAACCGGATCTCGCCACCAGCGGCGGGCTCTCCGGGCTCGAACCGGTCGACCGACTTGAGAGTATCCGGGGTGATTCCTTCCGGATTGACCTTCACCCGGCCAGTGGCGTCTTCGACGAAGAAGGGAACGCCCTGACTGTTGGAAGAGACAGTCTCCTCGCCGCTACGGGTTTTCTGGACCCGCTGCCGGCTGCTTGAGTCGGTTTCCCAGTAGGTCTCCTCGTATCGCCGCGTCACGTTGCAGGAGTAATAGGCGCACGGCTGCTTGCCCATCTCGGAAAGCAACGGCGGATCTGCCTTGACGACTCCCTTGACCTCCGCCACCTGGCAGAAGCCGCCGGCTTGTCCCAGCGATTCCCGGACACTGGCCGCCAATTCGTTCAGGTCGGCCGCCGAAGTCGTGCGCGTGGCCTTGATCTCAAGCAGCTTGTCCTGCTGGGACCGTTTGGCGAACAGGAGCCCCACGCCGATCGCGAACAAGACCACGCCAATGATCATCCAGATCATGCCTGCCCTCCTTTTGAGGCCAAGACGCCCGGGGCCGGCCCGGCCTCACCGGTCGACGGCCCGCTTTCCTCCGGCCATGCCGATGATTTCATCGTCATAATGGTTGGCGATCAGGGCAACCGTCCGGAGCGAGGCCTCGAACTCGTTCAGGTTCATGTTCGCCCCGGCGATGGAGTGGCTGAAGATCACCGTGTCGTCGTACAGCAGGCCGAAGGCGCCGAAGTGGATCGTGGCGTTCCGGCGGAGCAGGAAACGCATCAGCTCCGGGTTCACCTGGGCGTCCTCTACCACGTAGGAAAGACATTCCACCATGACGTCGTCATCCTTCCACGGGCGGACGATCACCTGGATCATCGCGGACCCTTCGGGAACCAGAAAGCGGCCATCGATCTCCTGGAATTTGTCCGTGAAACGCTCCTTGAGGTATCCACGAACCTTATCGTTCACCTGATCAATCAGTTGCGTCATTGTCGTGCTCCTTTTCTCACTGGGGTAGCTGCTTGGTCATGGAGGCCTTCAGGGCAGCCAGTTCGTCATCCACTTCACTGCCGGCCGTCAGTTTGGCCAATTCGTCGTCGAGATTGGCGGAACCTTCGCCGGCCAACTGGGTGAAGGCGTCCGCCTCGGCTTCGATCTTTTCGACCTTCTGTTCGAATTTCTCAAACTTGGAGAAAGCGTCGTCGCCCACGCCGGAAAAGCTTTGGGCGATCTCCTTCTTGGCCTTGGCCGCCTGGGACCGGGCAATCAGGGTGCTCTCGCGGGTGCGGGCCTCCTCGAGCTTGCCCTTCAGCTTGTCCAGTTGTTCGCGGAGGTTGGCGCAGCTTGCCTTGGCCTCGGCATAAGCGGGTTCGAGGGTTTGCGCCGCCTTGGCCAGGCTGTTCTTGCGCTCCAGCGCCTGCTTGGCGAGGTCTTCACGGCCGAGTTTCAACGCCTGGACGGCCTTTTCCTGGAAATCCGCCGCGTCGCGCTGCTTGTGTTCGATCTGCCGCTGGAGCGTTTTTTCGTTGGCGATCGCCATGCCCAAGGCCATGGTCGCCTTGTTGACCGCCTCCTCCATCTCGACAACCATCTGCTTGATCATCTTCTCCGGATCTTCCGCCCGTTCGAGCAGATCGTTGATATTCGCCTTTAAGATGTCAGACACACGCCCGAGGATACTCATCTAAACCTCCTTTGTCCGCGCTCAGATTTGCTTCACAGTTTACGGCGCAGCCCTTTTAATTTCAACTTTTTTTATGGCGCGCGGCCTGGCCCCGGCCTGTCAATCGCTGCCGGAACTCACGCTCAGGGGGTTCTCCTTCTCCCTCATCATGGAAACGAACAGGCAGGCCACGTATGGGTCGAACTGGCTGCCCGAGTGCCGTTCGATCTCGGCGAGAGCCTCCTCCAGCGGGAGGGGGTTCCGGTAGCTGCGCCGGCTGATCATGGCGTGGTAAGCGTCGATGACGGACAGGACCCGCGATTCCACCGGGATTTCCTCCCCCTTGAGCTGGTGGGGATACCCGCCGCCATCCCAACGCTCATGGTGGTGTTCGACGATGACCGAAATATGGTGCAGGGACGCGATTGGCCGCAGGATCCGGGCCCCCAGCTCGGGGTGCCGGCGCATGACCAGCGCTTCTTCCTGGTTCAGCTTCCCCTTCTTGCACAGGATCCGCTCCGGAATGCCGATCTTGCCGATGTCATGCAGCTTGGCGGCAATCCGCAACCGTTCCAAGGTCTTGTCGTCGAGTCCCATCCGGCGGCCCAGCACCACGGCATAGAGGCTGGTCTCCAGGGTGTGGTTCTTGGTGTAGGTATCCTTGGCGTCGATCGCCTCGGCCAGCGAGTTGATCATCTCCAGCATCGTCAGGCTGCTGTCGGGTTCGAGGGGGTCGGCCAGGCGCTGGAGCACACCATCGACCAGGTCGGGCCCCGTTTCGAGGTGCGGCTTGCCGAAAAATCCGGAAACCACCTTGATCGCCAACTGCTTGATCACCTGGCTGCCCATGATCGAGGCCATGTCGCCTCCCTGAAACCGGCTGACGGTCATGGCCTGCTCGGCCGACAGGATCAGTTCGTCGAGTCCCAAGCCGTTGATCGGGCAGGACGAGACGCCGATGGAGAGGGTCGGCAGCACTTCCGCCTCCCAGAGCACCTCGCGGCAGCGGGCGCAGACCTTGCGGGCCAACTGCAGCGCTTTGTCCAGGTCGAACCCCGTGACCAGGAAGATGAAGGCATGCTCTCCCAAGTGGGCCAGAACGGCGCCCGGGGGCAGAACTTCCATGAAAAAACGGCTGAGCTTGGACAAAAACTGGTGCGGGGACAGGCCGATCGAATCCAGCCGCAGCCGGTCCGGCCGGTCCAGGCTGGCCATGAGCAGGGAGAAAGGCTCGCCTCCCCGCTTGATCCGATCCAACTGCACTTCCAGCCGGGCTTCGAACCCGCGCCGGTTGAGGAGGCCTGTTTCCAGGTCCAGGTGGAACAGTTGCATGGCCTGGGCGTGCAGCCGATTGTTCCGGGCGGCCTGGTCCAGAAAGGGCGACAGCCTTGCCAGCCGATGGAGATGGATGAAATTGACCCCGCCCGGGTGGCTGTCGGCCACTACAAGCACCGCCGTGGCCTTGCCCCGCTCCATGATGGGGAAGTACAGGACGGCCTCCGCGGTCAGGCCGTCATCCAGGCGACGCCGGCCGAGCCGGCCCAGATCCGGCTTCAGGATCGCCTTGCCTGATTTGAAACAACCACCCAGGAAGGTATTGGGATCGAACTTGGCATATTCCCAGGGGGGCAGGGCGGTAGACGCCGGGCCCGCCCACGCATGCCGGCACAGGTGATCTCCCCGCACCCGGAAATAGCACGCCACGTTTTCCACCCCGAGGTAACTCCGCACGAGTTCGGGCAGGCAGCGATGGAAGTCTTCCTGGCCCTTCAGAACCATCAGGCCCAGGATGAGCTGCTCCGTCTCGCGCTGGATCACCAGGTCCCGGAGCTGGCTTTCGAGCAGGCTGACTTCCCTTTGGAACGCCAGCATCCGGCGCAACCCCTTCTTCAAGGCGGTCGAAAGCCCCTTGGGCCAGGGCCGGGAAACCTGGGTGACTCCCAGGAAGTTCACCTGGTAGGGGGGCGATTCCACTCGCAGGAAGCACCCCTTCAAGCCTGGCGCCAGGTTGGCCAACGCCGGGTGGCCGGCGTTCTGGATCGTCTCTCCGGCTTCCATCGCCTTGCGGAGGACCATGTGGAGGTTTTCCGCCACCAGCAGCGAGGGATCATCCCAACTGCTGAAGATCGTCTTGTATTCGGCCGATCCGGACTGCATGAACAATCGTGCGCCGCTCAGGGCGGCGGATCGGCTGAACTGCGCCAGGAAGACATTGACCGCGTCGAGAAAGGATGGTTTTTGGAAAAACGACTGGCGCAGGCCGGCCAGGGCGGGGGCCAGCAACTGGTCCGCGTCCGCCCGTTCCCGTCGCGACAGCCAGGCCTGGGCGACCCAACGGCCTGCCCGAGAAGCGCCGAAGGCAGGCGGAACAGGCAATTCGACGCTGGCGGCCGGCGGGTCAAACGCGGCCAGGATGAACGGCTCCGGCCGGGCGGCCCAAACCGGCGCCAACCGGACGGCGGCGCCTTCGGCAAAGGACCCGAGGATGGATGCCGGGAGGGTCACCCACCGCCCCGCGTCGCGGAAATCCGGCGGTAGTGCTGTTTCAAGATCCACCGCCGGGTAGAGTCCCTGACGGGTCACTCCAGCCGGGCCCGCGCACAGGAGCGGATGGTGACCGGAGGCCTGTCCGGATTTCGCGTACAAGACCAACACGGCGACACCCGCCGCGCTCCGGAACTGGTTCAGGCAGACTTGCGGAGTGTTGCCCCTCTTTTTAGAAGGCTGCTCGCCCGGATGTCGCCTGCCTTGCATTCCCATTTCTGTCCCCGGTTTCACCAGGAAAAAAGACTTGTGAAGAACCAACCGGTAGAATTGTATCAGGAAGCGGACGGGTGTCAATATTGCGGTTTGCTTTTCCCATCCGCCCCTCTTAAAATACCAATGACACTTTGGACCGGGCCGTCGGGAGATTGTTTTGCTGACCTTTGTCGTCGCGGATTCGTACCTCTTGGCCGGCGGGCATTCACTGCTGGATGCGGGCGTTCTGATCACCCTGGCGGCGGCGGTGGCCATTCTCCTCTACAGCTATCGCCGGCGGAAACGGGTGGAAGCGGCCCTCAAGATCAGCGAGAAAAAATTCCGCGACATCTTCGAGAACGCGGTCGAGGGCATCTACCAATCCTCACCCGCGGGACGCCTGCTCGCCGCCAATCCGGCCATGGCCAAAATCTGCGGTTTCGCCTCCCCCGCCGAAATGCTGGCTGCCGTCACCGACGTCCGGCACGACCTGTACGTGGATCCGAACCGGGCGGATGAGTTCCGGAAACTCTCCGAAACCCGGGACGCGGTGTTCAATTTCGAGTCGCGGCTTCGCCGCGCGGACGGCGCCATTCTCTGGGTGTCCGAAAACGCCCGGGCGGTCCGGGACAATGAAGGCCGGTTGCTCTATTTCGAAGGCACCCTGGTGGACATCACCGAGCACAAGAATGTCGAGATCGCCATTCACGAGAGCGAAGTCCGGTATCGCACCCTGTTCGAATCGGCCACCGACGCGATCCTGCTGATGCGGGGGGATTGCTTCATCGACTGCAACTCCCGGGCGGAGGAAATGTTCGGGATTTCCAAAGCCCAGCTCATCGGCCGGACGCCATACCTGGAGTTTTCTCCAGAATTTCAACCCGACGGCCAGACATCCCGGGCCAAGGCCCGGGAAAAAATCAGCGCGGCCAATGCCGGGCAACCCCAGAGTTTCGTCTGGCAGCACCGGCAATCCGACGGCACCCTTTTCGACGCCGAGGTCAACCTGGTCCGGGTGGACCTGGCAAACCAAGCCTTGGCTATGGCTTTCGTCCGGGACATCACCACCCGTAAACGAGCCGAGGAGTCTCTGGAAAAGTCGCTCGCCCTGCTGCGGACGGTTCTGGAATCCACGGCCGACGGGATCGTAGTGGAGGACACCGCCGGCGACGTCCTCATCCACAACCATCGCTTCACTCAGATGTGGAATCTCCCGGCCGACTGGGCCACCCGCCATACCAGCGTCGGCCGCCACGCCGTGATCGTCGGCCAGGTCCGCGATCAGCAGGCATTCTTAAACATGTTGCGGGAGATCCATGAGTCCAAGTCAAAGAAGCGGCGTTTCGATATCCTCGAACTGTCTGATGGCCGCGTGTTCGAGCAATATTCCACCCCCTACCGGATCGGCGACCACATCGACGGACGGGTCTGGACTTACCGGGATCTGACCGACCGGCGGCAGGCCGAGGAGACCGCCCGTAAATCGGTGGAACTGTACCGGACCACGGTAGACTCGCTGGAGGAGTGGATTCACGTGGTGGACCGCGAGCTCCGGTTCGAACTCATCAACCGCTCCCTGTTGCAGGTTTGCGTGGAACTGGGCTTGAAGGACCAGCCAGTCGGACGGAGATGGAAAGAATTGTTCAATTTCCTGCCACCCCGGGTGGAGGAGGAGTACCGGCAGGTCTTCGAAACCGGCCATGGCATGACCGACATCACCGAGACCTGCATCAACGGACACACCTTCATCACCGAAAACAAAAAAATCCCGGTGTTCGAGAATGACGGCCAGGTTTCGCGCGTGGTCACCCTGATGCATGACATCACCGCCATCAAGCGCGGCGAGGCGGAGCGCCTCCGGCTGGAGGCCCAGTTCCAGCACGCCCAAAAGATGGAAAGCCTCGGGATCCTGGCCGGCGGCATCGCCCACGACTTCAACAACCTGCTCACCGGCATCCTGGGCAACGCCGACCTGGCCATCATGGAACTGCCCGCCGACCACCCGGCCCGGCCCTGTCTCGGCCAGATCGGACAGATCACCCGCCTGGCCGCCGAGTTGACCCGCCAGTTGCTGGCTTACTCCGGCAAGGGACAATTTCTGATCCAGCCCTACGACTTGAACGCCCTGATCCAGGAGATGGTGCACTTGATCGAGGTATCCGTATCCAAGAGGTGCACCCTGCGGTTCGACCCGGACGCGAACCTGCCGCCGGTGGAGGTGGACGCTTCCCAGGTCCGGCAGGTCGTATTGAATTTGGCCATCAACGCCTCGGAAGCCATCACCGACGCCACCGGCGCCATCTCCATCCGGACCGGTTCCATCCAGGCCGACCAAGGCTATCTGGACGGGTGCGATTTCGCCGAAGACTTGTCGCCCGGACTCTTCGTCGCGCTGGAAGTCAGCGACACGGGGTGCGGCATGTCCCGGGAAGTGCGGGCCCGCATCTTCGACCCCTTTTTCACCACCAAGTTCGCCGGGCGGGGACTGGGACTGGCGGCGGTCATGGGGATCGTCCGGGGTCACCGGGGCGGGATCCGGGTGGAATCCGAACCGGGTCGAGGCAGCAAGTTCACGGTGCTCTTGCCGGGCTCAAAGCGGGCCGTGGAGAGCGTTAAGTCCGCGCCCGCCGTCTCCAGTTCATGGCGGGGCAGCGGGACGGTCATGGTCGTCGATGACGAATCGTTTGTCCGCAACGTCAGCCGGAGCATGCTCGCCAAGATGGGCTTCGATGTCCTCACCGCCGCCGACGGCCGGCAGGGAGTCGAAATGCTCCGGGCCGAGGGTGAACGGATCCGCCTGGTGCTCCTCGACCTCACCATGCCCGAGATGAGCGGACGGGAAGCCTTGGCCGAGATGCGCCGCCTCCGCGCGGACGTGCCGGTGATCCTGTTCAGCGGTTACCATGTCCACGAATCCAGGGATGAACTCTCCGCCGAAGGCGTCACCGGCTTCCTGCAAAAGCCCTTCCGGTACGAAGACCTGCTGCCGGTGGTCCGCCAGGCCCTGGAATCCTGACGGACACGCCCCGGCCAGCCCATCAGAATGACCCGGCCCCTCTGGACGGGCAACGTCTGGAGAATCCATGACATGGACGAACAGTCAGTATTTCAGCAAGTCCAGCGCGATTTCGAACAGATCTGGAGTGGAGCCGACGCTCAGGTTGTCGATTTCGGCGGACGTTCGCTCATGGACCACCTTTACCCGGCGGTGATCGAATCCGAGGAGTTCAGGCAACTGCTGGTCCGGCCCGGCGGTTTCACCATCGTCGACTTGGGCGCCGGGCGGGGTTCCCGCCTGGTCTTGCACCTGGCCCGGGCCGGGCCGCGGATCATCGCCGTCGACTGCTTCCCGTCGTTCGGCCGGCTGCCGCTCGGCTATCCCGGAGATAAAGTCATGGCGGACATCCTGCAAAACGGCCTCCGCGCCGGGATCGCCGACCTGGTCGTTTCCGCCTGGGTCACCGTCCGCAACCCTCTCTTCGCGAACCCGACCGACCGCCGCCGCTACGTGGGAGAAATCCTCCGCCTGCTCAAGCCGGGCGGCCTCTTCTGGGGAGAAGAGCCGGCGTTGACGGCACAGGATTTTGCCGGGCCGGCCGAGGTGACGGACTACTACCATCTTCAGGACTTCCACGTCCACTGTTTTCGCAAGCCCTGAGCCTTCGCAGCCACAGCCGGTGCGGGAAACTCGCCCGCCGGCCCGAATTGTGGTAAGATACGCTCGAATCCGACAGGAGGATCGACATGATCCCGTTCCGAAATACTCTGATCACGGCCTTCGGCGTCATCGGCCTCTGCCTGGCCCTGGCCGTCCCGGCTCCCGCCCAGGAGATGCAGGGTCTGGCGGACGTGAGCCGCAACCTGTCCCTCGTCCAGCACCGGGGCGGCTGGTATCGAGACCGTTGCATCTACTTCCAGCGGGTCCACGTCAACCGGTACAAGAAGAAGTCGGCCGAGGGCGCCCTGGAGGAGTTGTTCTACCAGCGCCAGTCGGTGGCCGAAGTGAGCGCCGACCATAACGGCGAGGTCATCGCCCGGCTGGTTTCCGATACCGATGGGGAACTCAACCCGAAGAGGGTCACGTCTGACAGCCAGAACATGTTCGGAGCGCCCCGGTTCCTGGAGCTCCTGCTCTTCCCCATGTACCCGGAACTGGTGGAAAACTATGACATCACCGACCTGGGCGTGTCCAGCTTCCGCGGCCGCGACAGCCGCGTCCTCCGGATCTACCCGCGGCCGGACAAGAAAGACCTGCCCTTGGTGGAAGGACTCTTCTACCTGGACCCGGCGACGCACGCGCCGATGCACTTGACCATCGACCGGTTGCACCATTTCGAAATGCTGGATTCCAAGCTCGAAGGCCTGATCGAATTCCAGGCCGAGGTGGAGTACCAGACGCTGCCCAACGGCGTCACGGTTCCCAGCCGGGCCGAAGGGACCGGGAACTCCAAGATCACCCGGTACAAGGGGTATTTCACCTTCCACTTCGAGGAGTGGGGCTACAAGCCAAATCCGCTTTACCCCGACGTCCGGCCCTACTTCGAGCCGAAACCCGCCCCCCCGGCCGCGCCGCCGGTTGAGACGCCGTCAACAGACACCCCGCCGCCGGCCGCCCCGGAGCCGCCGCCGGATCCCCCGGCCCAACCGCCCGCGCCCCCCGAGGCAGAGCCGCGATGAAGATCATCGCCGGCCGGCTTGGCGGCCGCCGGCTCCTTTCAGTGACAGACCTGTCGGTGCGCCCGCCCTCCGGAAAACTGCGCGAATGCTATTTCAACATTATCGGGGCACAGATCCAGGACGCCCGCTTCCTGGACATCTGTTCCGGCACCGGGTCCATGGGCATCGAGGCCTTCAGCCGGGGCGCCGCCCAGGTGACGTTCGTGGAAAAGAGCGCCCGCGCCCTGGCCGTGCTCCGGAAGAACCTGGCCCTCTGCGGGCCGGCCGCCGCCTGCCGGATCCTCGACGGAGACTTGTTCCGCGAGTTGCCCCGGCTGCGTCAGAGCGGCGCGCAATTCGACCTGATCTATTTCGACCCGCCCTACTTCGAGGATCTTTACGACCGTGCCCTGCGGCTCATCTCCACCGAGCGCTTGCTCGATCCCGGCGGCTCCCTGGCCACCCACCATTTCAAGAAGACAGAACTACCCGGACAGGCCGGCGAGCTGCATCGGTTCCGGGTGGTGGCGCACGGTGACGCCCGGCTCAGCTTCTATGGCTGGGGGGACGGGCAATCCGGCTGAGGCCGCCGGGAGTGGCCGGACTCAGGACTTGCGATATTCCAGGCCGGTCTTGCGACGCACCTTGCGCAGGGTGCGCAGCGCGATGGCGCGGGCTTTCTCGGCCCCTTCCTGCAGGATCCGCTCGACCTTCTCCCGCTCCTGGGCCAGTTCCTGGCGGCGCTGGCGATACGGCGCAAAGTGGGTATTGATTTTCTCGTACAACATCCCCTTGGCTTCGGCGTAGCCAAGCCCGCCCTGCCGGTAGCGGCTCTCCAGTGATTGCGTTTCCTCGGGAGTGGCCATCAGGCGGTACAACTGGAATACCGTGCACTTGTCCGGGTCCTTGGGCGCCTCCACCGGGGTGGCGTCGGTGACGATGGACATGATTTTCTTGCGGAGCGCGTTCGGCTCTCCGAATATCTCGATGGTGTTCCCGTAAGACTTGCTCATCTTCTGACCGTCGATGCCGGGCACCGTGGCCACGTCGGGATCGATCCGGGACTCCGGCAGCACGAAGGTGTCGCCGTATTGGAAATTGAACGAGCCGGCGATGTCCCGGGCCACTTCCACGTGCTGCTTCTGGTCCTTGCCGACCGGCACCAGGTGGGCCTGGTAGAGCAGGATATCGGCGGCCATCAGGACCGGGTAGGCGAACAGACCGTGGTTCGGCACCAGGCCCCGGGCGATCTTGTCCTTGAAGGAATGGCACCGTTCGAGCAGGCCCATGGAAGTCACGCAGGAGAGCACCCAGGCCAGCTCCACCACCTCCGGCACGTCCGACTGGACCCAGAAGACCGACTTGTCGGGGTCCAGGCCCAGGGCCAGGAAATCCATGGCCGCGTCCAGGGTCCCCTGGCGGAGCGTCTTGCCTTCCTGCACGGTGGTCAGGGCATGGTAATTGACGATGAAACAGAACAACTGCCCCTCTTCCTGGAACCGGATCATGGGCCGCATCATGGCCAGGTAATTGCCAAGGTGGAGCTGCCCCGAAGGTTGTATTCCGGACAGGATTCTCAGTTTCTCCTCATTTTCGCTCATCGTTGCTCCTCGCCCGGCCACTCGGCCCAATTCGCCACGGCCGGCTCAATCTGGATGCGGCGTGTTTCCGGGACAATCGCCCCGCGTCTCGTCCGCAGAGCAGTATACTCGATTTCCCACGTTTGTCCAGCCAGGACGCGATTAGCTCAGAGCCGAATTTAACCACGGATGCACACTGATGGACAAGGATCATAAAAAACCGGAGAGTAGAAACACTTCCACTCTCCGGTCGAATCTCGAGACAGGCGAACTTAACGCGAATCCGCGGATCCGGTTATTTTTTCTGTTCCTTCAGCTTCTGGGCAACGGCGGCCAGGCCGACCAGGATCAGCCGGGCGCGGTTGGCCGCGGGGCTCTTGCGGCCGGGATCCATCTCCAGGGCCTTTTTGAAGTCCTGGCCGGCTTCCTCGACCTTGCCCAGCCGCATCAGCACCTCGCCCCGGTTCACGTAGACCGAGATGTCCTTGGGGTCCAGCGCCTGGGCCTTGTTGAGCGTCTCCAGGGCGGCGCTGTTGTCGCCGGTTTTGGTGTAGACCGCCCCGAGGGCCGCCTGCACGAGCTGGTTGTCAGGATCCAATGCCGCCAGGCCTTCCAGGATCTTCAGGGCCGACTCGGTTTGCCCCTGGGTGTAGAACAGGGTGCCCAACTGCAGCAGGCCCAGGATCTCTTTGTCCGACATGCCAGCGACGTCCTTGAGGGGGACCTTGCCGTCGAACTTGCCGTTCTCGAAGCTTTGGTACTTCGCCATTATCTGACCTCCTGAGGTCACAGGATTTGGATGTCCGATCAACCCTTGATGTTGCGGATGATGGCCATGCTCATGTCATGCAGATTTTTCTGCATGTTGCTCAGCAACTCGGTCATCTGGGTGAACTGGTTCATCGCCAGGTTGAGATTGTTGAGGTCCTGCTGGTACGTCTCGCTGCTGGGATCAAGCCCGGCGATCGATCCTTGCAAGCTGGAATACATTCCATCCACCATCCCGGCGAGAGAATTGACAATGCTGTTGACGCCCGAATTGGCGCCGAAGGCCGAGCCTGCCCCGCCCATGGCCGCATCCAGCAGGGGAATGCCGTTCGGGAAGGGGGGCAGCAGGCTGGCCTCGATGCCGCCGCTGATGCCGCCAAACAAGCCGCCCGCGATATCGGTCAGCGAAGACAGGGGCGAGAAGAACATGTCCGTGATGCCGCCGGCCACGCCGCCGACCATGCCTCCCAACCCGCCGATCGCTCCACCCACCGCGCCGAGGGCGTCGCCCACCAGCGGGATACCGATGCTGTCGAGCGCCCCGCCGATGCCACCGATCGCGTCGCCGACGAAATCCGAAATACCGCCAATCACATCTCCAATAAACATCTGACTACCTCCTCGACAAGCTTGATTTCACACATTCACCAAACTTATCGACCGGCACCGGCGGTTGTTGCTTACAACTGATCGATTAATGCCAGAAAAATCACCGCAAGTCAACAGCTCGTTGGTCCGGGGGTTATTTTTTCTTCTTCTTCAGCGAGATTCGGGAGAGCGGCTGGATGTTGAGCTCCGGCGACAACTCCTGGTACGAGAGCACCGCGAGTTTTTCGAAATCCAACTCGACCAGCCGCCGGATGTAGCGGCGGATCTCCATGTCGGTCACGATGACCGGGCGCTGGGCCGTGGGCGGGAGGTTGCCGAACTCCTGCCGGAAGGTGTTGAGGATGAGTTGGGTCATCTCCGGGTCGAGGGCCAGGTAATTGCCGGTGGCGGTCCGCTGGATGGCCCCCGAGATGGCATCCTCGATCTCTGGGTCGAGCAGGTAGACCACCAGCACGTTTTTCCCCTCGGCGTACTTATGGCTGATCAACCGCTTGAGGCTGGAGCGGACATACTCGCAGAGCATGACCGGGTCCTTCTCCACGCGGCCCCACTCGCTCAGGGACTGCAGGATGGAGCGAAGGTCCCGGATGGAGATGTCTTCCTGCACCAGGCGTTGCAAAATGTCGGTGAGGGTCTGCAGGTTGACCACCTTGGGGACCACTTCCTGGACCAGGGTGGGGTAGGTCTGGCCGAGCAGGTCCAGCAGGCTCTGCGTTTCCTGCAGGTCCAGGAGCTCGGAGGCGTACTTGCGCATGAAACCGGACAGGTGCAGGGTCACGATCTCCGCCGGTTCCCAGAGTCGCACCCCGGCGGCGGTCAGCCGCTCCCGGGCGTCGGCCGGAACCCAGCAGGCCGGCTTGCCGGTGGCCGGGTTCTTGACCTCATCGGCCGTGATACCGTAGATCTGCAGGTTGGCCTTGGTCTCGTTGGCGAGCAGGTGGTTTGGCTTGAGCTGCCCCATGGCCACGGGCACTTCCTTGAGCCGGATCATGAAACCGTATGGCGGGATAGGAGAGTCGCCCCGGATCTGGACGCCGGGAAAGCGCACGCCCATATCCATGTACATGGCTTGCCGGAGCGCGGGCATGATCTCGCCGGTGAGGCGTTCCTCCTCGCCCTCCTTGGCCTGGATGGCCTGGGTGATCTCCTTGGAGAGATCCAAGGCCAGCGGGACGGTCAGGGCAAAGAGCGTCTCTGATTTTTTCTTCGCCGCCAGCGCGGCCTGGGTGTCTGCTTCGCCCTTGACCGGCGGTGCCCCCTTGGCGGCCGGCAACCCCTTGGCCGGGGGCGCTCCCTTGACCGGCAACGGCCGGCCCGCTGAGGCGGCGGCGAGATCCCGGGTGCGGAACAGGGCGAAGGCCACGCCGCCCGTACAGGCGGCCAACAAGAAGAACGGGATCATGGGCAGGCCCGGCACCAGCCCCAGGGCGAGCAGGATCCCGGCGGAGATGGCGAAGGCTTTCGGCTGGGCCATCACCTGGCCGCCGATGTCCATGGCCAAATTGGAGTTCTCGTCCTCCGAAGCCACCCGGGTGGTCACCATGCCGGCCGTCACCGAGATGAGCAGGGCCGGGATCTGGGAGACCAAGCCGTCGCCGATGGTCAGCAGGGTGTAGGTCTGGGCGGCCTCGGCCAGTTCCATGCCCTTCATCAGCACGCCGATGATCAGGCCGCCGACGATGTTGATCAGGGCGATGATGATGCCGGCGATGGCGTCGCCCTTGACAAATTTCATGGCCCCGTCCATGGAACCGTAGAGCTGCGATTCGCGCTGGATGGCCGTCCGGCGGCGCCGGGCCTCGGCCAGGTCGAACGCCCCGGCCCGCAGGTCGGCGTCGATACTCATCTGCTTGCCCGGCATGGCATCCAGGGTGAACCGGGCCGCGACCTCGGCCACGCGCTCGGCGCCCTTGGCGATGACCACGAACTGGATGATCGTGAGGATCAGGAAGATGACTCCGCCGACCACGTAGTTGCCGGCCACCACGAAGGTGCCGAACGATTTGATCACTTCGCCGGCGTAAGCGTAGAGCAGCACCAGCCGGGTGGAGGAGACGTTCAGGGCCAGCCTGAACAGGGTCGTGAGCAGCAAGATGGTGGGGAAGGAGGCCAGCTTGGTGGCATCCGGGATGTACAACGACACCAGCAGCAGCAGCACCGAGATCGTGATGTTGAGAGTGAGCAAGATATCCAGGACGAACGTCGGCAGGGGGATGATCATCATCCCGATGATCAGGACGACGACGAGCGCCAGCACGATATCGCCGTACTTGTTGAGCAGTCCCTGCACGTTGCCGGACCGGATATCGTCCGCCATTTCGCTGAAAATGCCTGCGATGTTGAACGCCATGCCTCTCTTCCTTTGTTCAAGTGAAAATGATGGAAGATACGGCTCCCCGTATCTTCCATCATTCTAAACGATGGGCTTGGTTCTGTCTGCGGGTTTCACGTGGCTTACGCCCGTTTCTCCTTCATTTTCTGGGCTACGGCCGCCAGCCCGACCAGGATCAGGCGGGCCCGGTTGGCCGCGGGACTCTTGCGCTGGGGGTCGAGGTCGAGCGCCGTCTTGAAGTCCTTCCCGGCGTCTTCCACCCGGCCCAGCCGCATCAACACCTCGCCGCGGTTCACATAGACCGAGATGTCCTTGGGGTCGAGCACGTTGGCCTTGTTGAGGGTTTCCAGGGCCGCGTTGTTATCGCCGGTCTTGGTGTAGACCGCGCCGAGCGCCGCCTGCACCAGGCGGTTGTCGGGGTCCAGAGCCGCCAAGCCTTCCAGGATCTTCAGGGCGGATTCGGTCTGCCCCTGGGTGTAGAACAGGGTGCCCAACTGAAGCAATCCGGTGATCTCCTTATCGGACATGCCGGCGACTTCCTTGAGCGGGATCTTGCCGTCAAACTTGCCATTCTCGAAACTCTGATATTTCGCCATTGTGTTCCTCCTGTGGCTGTCGGGTCGCTCTGGGGATCAACCCTTGATGTTGCGGACGATGGACATGCTCATGTCGTGCAGGTTCTTCTGGACGTTGCTGAGCAGTTCCGTCATCTGGGTGTACTTGGACATGGCCAACTGCACCTTCTGCATGTCTTTCTGGAAGCTCTTGCTTTCCGGGTCGAGGTTGTTGATCTCGTTCTCCAGATCGCCGTACATCTTGTCGGCCTTCTCGCCCAGCATGGCGATCAGGCTGTCGAGCCCGCCGCCGCCCAGGTCGCTGCCGCCACCGACTCCGCCGATGCCGCCGCCACCGCCACCGATGCCGCCGATGCCGCCCAGGTCAGGGATGCCGCCCGGGAACGGCGGGAACGGGCTGATGCCCAAACCGCCCTGGCCCCCGAACAGGCCGCCGACGATGTCGCCCAATCCCCCGCCGATGCCGCCGGGAAAGAACATGTCGGTGATGCCGCCGGTCACGCCGCCGAGCATGTCGCCCAGGGGTCCGAGGGCCCCGCCGAGCACGCCGCC